>JACCDP010164398.1_pt1 | contig 138490 bp, 110 predicted proteins | sample 7445841 | NCBI WGS metagenome assembly JACCDP01 (sample SAMN15323441, study PRJNA562643) | freshwater metagenome | isolation source: river surface water | place: USA:Blue River Watershed | collected 2017-08-17
CCTGGCCGATGGGCAGCGTACCCTCAGTCCAGAGGGTTGGCACGGAGGCGCGGGGGCCCGAAGCCGAAGAAACGGACGCGAGCGTGGGGAGTTGCGGACGGGTAGAACTGCGGGAGGGCATGGCCGTCGTGGGGTACGACTCCGGCGACGCTAGCCTCGTCCCTAGACGCGGCAAACGCAAAGCTCCCGGGCGACCGCTCGCCCAGCCGCCCGTTGGCGACGCAGCTTCTGGTTGCCTAGGCGGCGAATCCGAAGCGGTCCTTTACGGCCGCCGCGTCGAGGTGCAGCGCTTCGCGCACGAGGGTGGAGGCGATGCGCTCGGCGGCGACCTTGATCAGGCGATCAGACTGGTGCGGAGTGAGGTCCACGCCCTCGTGGCGGATTTGCAGGATCCGCGTGCGAGACGTGAGCAGGTGCATGAGGAAATCCTCAAGCTCGATCGGATCGTCGGTGCGGTGCGTGAAGACGCGGGTGCTGTGCTCGGGAAACGCGATGTAATCGACGGAGAATTTGGCAATCATGGCGGGGCGGGGTGCTCGAACCGTTTCGGTGCTGGGTTTCCGGATGGAGTCCGGATCGGCGGAATGGTGAAGCTCGGCCGGACTCTCCCGTGCGGGGTGCGAGGTCGCTCGGCTGCGTGACTCTTTGGATACAGTGCACGACCGAAGAAGGCGAGCGCCGAATCGCTCGCTCGCGCGACGCGCCACGCTCCGAACGCGTCAGCCCCGCGCCTGCACCCGTCCGAGGCCGCCGTCGACGCCGATGACCTGTCCGGTAACCCACGACTGTTCCCGGTCGAGCAGCCAGCAGATTGCGGAGGCCACCTCATCGGGGGAGCCGATGCGGCCGAGTGGGTGCATCGCGGCGGAGGCCTTGGCGATCGCCTCGTTTGACGTGATGCCGCGCGTGAGATCGGTGCGCGTGAGTCCCGGGGCGACGCAGTTGATGCGCACGCCGCTGCGCGCGTAGCTCGCGGCGGCGGCGAGCGCGAGTCCCTCGACGCCGGCCTTGGCCGCCGCGATGGCCTCATGGTTGAGCAGTCCGCGTTGCGCGGCGACCGACGAGCAGAGGACGATCGCCCCGCCGCCTTCCTGGCGCATCATCCGCTTGGCGGCCGCGCGCAGCACGTGGAACGCCGTGGTGAGATTCTGCGCCAAGGTGTCGGCGAATTCCGCATCCGAAATCAGGTGCGCCGGCTTGAGCAGGATCGAGCCCGCGCAGTTCGCTGCGCCATCGATGCGCCCGTGCCGCGCGAGCACATCGTCGAACAGCGTCTCGACCGCCGCGGAGTCGCGCGCATCGAGCACGTGGGCCTCCCCACCGAGTTCGGTGGCCAGCGCTTGGAGCGGTGCCTCGCGGCGGCCTGCGAGCACGAGGCGCGCACCCGAGCGGGCGAGACGGCGGGCGGCGGCGGAGCCGATGCCGCCGGCGCCGCCAATGAGAACGTGGATCGGAGAGGTTTCTGACTGCATGGGAAAATGAGGAGGGAGGGGAGCGGCGCGACGAAGCGTGCGGTAAGTGGCGCGATGTGGCGTGGGCGCTGAGCGTGCTGGGTGCTCGGCGAGGGATGGTAGCGCGATTTCCGGAAAACGCGAACCTGTCGGTGCTTCCGTGGGGGACGTCGCTTGCGCGTGGAGGTAATTCGGATAGGCTTCAGCATGTTCTCGTTCCTGCGGGTGGCCGCGCTCCTTGTTGTTGTCCTTCAACCCCTCTCTCTCATGGCCGCTCAAGAGGCATTCCCGCCGACCCAGCCCGGGGTTTCCGAGGTCAAGGTCCTACCCGCCGGCGTGCTGTTGAAGAGTACGGGTTCGGGGAATTATTTCTCTGAATCGAACCGGCTCTTTGGTCCGCTGTTCCGCTACATCTCCACGCGGGACATTGCGATGACCACGCCGGTGGAAGCGAAGATCGATCAGGCTGCGATGTATTTCTGGGTGGCGCCGAGCGAGGAGGCGAAGGTGACCGGCAACGCGGGCTCGGTGGAAGTGGTGCGGATCCCGGAGCGACGCGTCGCGAGCCGCGGGGCGCGGGGCGGTTATTCCCAGGAAAACTTTGTGCGCACGCGCGACGAGTTGCTCGCGTGGATTGCGACGCAGCCCGGCTTGGAGATCGCGGGCGAACCCTATGCGGTGTATTGGCACGGACCGATCACGCCGTGGTTTGCGAAACGCTCGGAGGTTCACGTCCCCGTGAATCTGAAGGCGAAAAGTTAGTGGTCGCCTTCCGGCGCCGGAGTCCTCCGCGACATTGCTCGACGGCGTGCCCGCCCGTATCGCGGGCTCGGTGGGTCCCGAGTCAGCGGGCAGTCGGGGAATGAGGGAGCGCGGCGAGCCACGCCGCCTCTGCGCTTAGCTGCGGACGCCGTCGACGAGGCGTGCGACCGCGGTGAGGTATTTCTCCTGCGTGCGCTGGATCACCTCGGCGGGCAGTCGTGGACCGGGAGGAGTTTGGTCCCACTTCAGGGCGAGCAGGTGGTCGCGGACGAACTGTTTGTCGTAGCTCGGCGGTGAACTCCCCGGCGCGTAGCTCTCGGCCGGCCAGTAGCGGGAGGAGTCCGGGGTGAGAGCCTCATCGATGAGGAACACCTTGCCGGATGCGTCGGTGCCGAACTCGAACTTGGTGTCGGCGAGGATCATCCCCGCGCGGGCGGCGAGATCGTGGCCGCGCTGGTAGAGGGCGAGGCTGAGACGCTGGAGCGTGTGGAAACGCTCGGCTCCGAGGAGTGCCACGCCCTCGGCATCGGTCATCGGGGCGTCGTGCTGGCCCTTGGGCGCCTTCGTGGTCGGCGTAAAGAGAGGCGTGGGCAGACGGTCGGCTTGGCGCAGGCCTGGCGGCAGCGCGTGGCCGCAGACCTGGCTGGATTTCTGGTAGGACGACCAGCCGCTGCCGGCGAGGTAGCCGCGCACGACGCACTCGATCGGAAGCGGCTTCAACTTGCGGACGATCATGCTGCGCAGCTGCAGATCGCGATCGGTGAGCCCGCGGCGCTGGAATTCCCCCGCCTGATCGGGAAACAAATGATTATCGATCAGATCACGGGTCTGCTCGAACCACCACAGACTCAGCTGGGTGAGCAGGATACCCTTTCCCGGAATGCCATCGGGGAGAATGACATCGAAGGCGGACAGGCGGTCGGACGCGACCAGCAGCAGCGCGTCGCCGAGGTCGAAGATTTCGCGCACCTTACCCGAGGCGAGGTGCGGGAACGGCACGTGGGTGAACGTGGTGACCGCGTCGGCTGGCAGGGAGCGGGCGATGGCGGAGGAGCTCAATGACACGGGGGAGAGTCCATGCGGCGGAGCGCGGGATTCCAACGCCAATTTCGTGGTGAGCGTGCCAGCGAGGCGAAACGATGGCGGGGCTGCGGTGGCGAACAAAGGGGCGGGTTGAGATCGGTCTTCGGGCCGATTTTGAGTGGTGGGGCACGGGACTGCGGCGGCCGGCCGAGGATGGACGGTGGACCCAAGGCGCCGGCGGTGGAAAAAGAGCCTTGCACGACGGGGGCGGTGGCCTACCGTTTGCCCCCTGTTCTTTTGCGTCCCCATCGTCTAGCCCGGTTAGGACACTACCCTTTCACGGTAAGAACCGGGGTTCGAATCCCCGTGGGGACGCCACTTTGATAAGCGCCGCATCTCGAGAGAGATGCGGCGCTTCTTGTTGGTTAGAAGAAGCGTAACTGACAATGGGGCTGACAATAGTGCGCCCAGCGACGCCAACGGCGCACGGCAATCCCGATGCTGCCGACCGTGACGCCCCCTCTGCCGAGCGTGTTCAAGGCGAGCCGTTCATGAGATGCTAAGCCGTGGAATCACCTTCCCGACGGCCGTCCAAGAGACGAACGCGTATCGGCACTCGCATCCGTGCCTGCCGAATTTCGGCCGGCCTTGCTCAAGAACAGCCCGCTGAATCGGTAGAGATTCATCGGCGGGCACTCCAGAAATTCGAGGGTGGAGAAAACTCGCTGATGCGCTCAACGCTGCATCGCATCACGTCCGCGCTACGATGCCCGTTCACCGTCCGTGAAGCCGGCGATCCAGGAGCGGGAGTGGGGTGTTTTCCGGAGCGAGGCCATTGCGAGGTGACAATCCAGGTAACCACGACGCCGGCCTTTCCTGACGTCGCAGGTTACAGAGATCATCGAGCCACAAAACAAGTAACGGCGATGAAGGCGGGTCACCGTGACTGGGGCTTCGGCGGAGGGAGCAGAGCGACCGGAGAAGGGACCGCGACGACGTTGCGGCTCGCGCGGCAATGGGCCAGAAGCCCTTTCAACCGCGTCGAGACGGTCGACAGGACTTCGGCGCAGGCGCTTTCGGGTTGCCTGCGGCGCCGGCGGGCGGCAGGGTGGGTTTTCTGGCGCGAACACGTGCGCGACCGGAACCTGTCTCAGTTCAACGCTCGGTTTGTGGATTTCTAGGCATGATCGCTTTGCGACAAGCACTTTTGTTCGCCCCTCGCTCGTGGGGATTGGCCCGCTGCTGGGCCGCGCGGCGGGCGCGATGAGGTCGATTTGCGACTTCTCCGAGGCGCACCGGCTGGCTCGGCCGATCGTGATGCTGACCGCCTACGACGCCCTGATGGCGCGGTTGGTGTCGCGGAGCGGAGCGGACGCGATTCTCGTCGGCGACAGCGCGGCGATGGTGGTGCACGGCTTCCCGTCCACCGTGGACGCCACGCTGGAGATGATGGTGCTGCACACGGCCGCGGTGCGGCGGGGGGCGGGTGATTGCCCGATCATCGCAGACATGCCGTTTGGCTCGTATCGGAAGGGTAAGTACGCGGCCGTGGAAGCGGCGGGCGCGCTGATCCGGGCCGGGGCCAATGCCGTGAAGCTTGAGGGTGTCGACGGACACGACGACGTGATTGCGCATCTGGTGGGAGGAGGGATCCCCGTCATGGGCCACCTCGGACTGCTGCCCCAGTCGGTGAACGCCCTCGGAGGTTACCGGATGCAGGCTGACTCCCCGGGCGCGGCGGCGAAGATGGAGGAGGACGCGCGACGGCTGGAGCGGTTGGGGGCCTTCGCCGTGGTCTTGGAGTTCGTGCCAGCCGGACTCGCTGGGACGATCACGCGCGCGATTGGCGTTCCGACGATCGGCATCGGTGCGGGCCCGGAAACGTCCGGGCAGATCCTCGTCCTGTCGGACGTGTTGGGGTTGGATGACCGCTTCCGCCCGCGCTTCGCTCGCTGCTACCTCGACGGGCACGCCGCCATCCTCGCCGCGCTCCGCGCCTATGCGGCAGATGTGCGCGGAGCCCGTTTCCCCGAAACCTCGTCCGAGCCCGCACCCGCATGAACGCGCCGTTTTCCCTTCACCGCGACGTGGCGTCGTGGCGCGCGGCGCGTGGCGGCGCGGCATTCCGGGATGTTCGCATCGGATTCGTCCCGACCATGGGAGCCCTCCATGCCGGGCACGCGTCACTCCTCGAGCGGGCGCGCCGTGAGAACGACCGAGTGGTATTGAGCCTCTTCGTGAATCCGACTCAGTTCGACGATGCGGCGGATCTGGCTCGCTATCCGCGCACCGTGTCGGCGGATCTGGCCCTAGCCGGCCCGTTTGTGACGGATGTCCTCGTGCCGGCGGCCGACGAACTCTACGCGGACGGCTATCGATTCCGGGTCACGGAACGCGACGTGAGCCGGGAGATGGAGGGAGCGTCGCGGCCGGGGCACTTCGACGGTGTGCTGACGGTGGTGCTCAAGCTCTTGAACCTGGTTCAGCCGGACCGCGTTTACTTGGGCGAAAAGGACTGGCAGCAGCTTGAGCTGGTTCGCGGACTTTGCCGGAGCTTCTTCCTTATCACCGATGTCGTGGCGTGTCCGACCGTGCGGGATCGAGATGGTCTGGCACTCAGTTCGCGCAACGTCCGCCTGAGTGCCGCGGGCCGGGCGCGGGCGGCGCGCTTTCCGACGATCCTGCGGGAGGCCGTCGATCCTGCTTCGGCGGCGCGCGCGCTCGCCGAGGCAGGACTGGACGTTGACTACGTGACGGACCGGCCAGGCCGTCGTCTGGCGGCCATCCGCGTGGACGGAGTGCGTCTCATCGACAATGTCGCCCTGTAACCTCCTTTTTGTCGTGACCGGTTCGATCGCGGCCTTCCGGGCCTGCGAGGTGCTCACGCAGCTGGTCCAGCGCGGGCACCGCGTGCGCGTGGTGGCGACGCCGGCGGCGTTGCGCTTCATTGGCGAAGCGACGCTGGAAGGGCTCTCGGGTCAGCGAGTCAGTCAGGACGTGTTCGCGGCGGGGGAAGCCATGGACCACATCCGGCTGACGCGGTGGGCGGATGCCGTGGTGGTGTGTCCGGCCACAGCTTCGGTGATCAACCGCCTGTCGGCGGGGCTGGGCGACGATCTCGTGGGGGCCTTGTTCCTCGCGCACGATCGCGTGAAGCCATGGATCATGGCTCCGGCGATGAACCCGGCGATGTGGAGCCACCCCGCCACGGAGCGCGCGGTGGCGCAGCTTCGGGAGTGGGGAGTGCGCTGGGTACCGGTGGAGTCGGGCCGGACGGCCTGTGGCGAAGTGGGAGCGGGAAGGCTGGCGTCACCGGCGGTGATCGTGGCCTCCATCGAGGGGGCCGTGGCCAAGCCCGCCCGCCGACTCCGCGTCCTCATCACCTCGGGGGGGACGGCGGAGCGGCTCGATGGCGTGCGGCGGTTGACCAACGTCAGCACCGGATACACCGGCGCCCACCTCGCGGCCCATTTTCAGCGCTGCGGTCACGACGTGATGCTGGTGCGCGCGGCCTCTGCGGTCGCCGCCCCGCCCCAGGTGCGCACCGAGGGCTTCGTCACGTACGAGGAATTGGATGCGGTCCTGAGCCGAACGCTGGGTGGGGAGGATTTCGATGTCGTGATCCATGCTGCGGCGGTGGGGGATTTTCGGGCGGGCGCCGTCGGTGACGGGGGAGCGAAGGTGGCGCGCGAGGGCAAACTGTCGTCGGACCGTGCATGGACGCTGGACCTCGTGCCGCGGCCCAAGCTGCTGGGCACGCTCCGCTCGCGCGGTCTGGCGCCGGGCGGACGGATCGTGGCCTTCAAGCTCACCGTAGGAGCCTCCGAAGCGGAGACAACGACCGCCGTCGGGCGGCTCTTTTCCGAGTCTGCGCCGGACTTCGTCGTCCACAACGACCTCGAGCAGCGTGGAACTGCGCCCGACGCATTTCCGGCCACGCTGTACGCGCGGGCCGGCGGCGGGCCGGTCCGCTGCGCCACGCGTGACGACCTTGCGCGAGCGCTGGAGCGCCTTCTGCAACCCGAGCCCTCAACCCCTCCTTCTCATGCTTCTCTGCCTTGATGTCGGCAACAGCCAGATTCACGGCGGCGTCTTCGACGGTGACGTCCTGCGCTGCCAGTTCCGGAAATCGACCTCCGCGCTCGAGACGACGGACGAACTCGGCATCTTCTTCACGGCGGTGCTGCGGGAAAACGGCATTGATCCCCGCGAAGTCGGCCGGGTCGCGATCTGCTCGGTGGTGCCGGCGGCGCTCTATGGCCTGCGCGGCGCGGCGGAGAAGTACTTCCGGAACGAACCCTTTGTGCTGCAGGCCGGCGTTCGGACGGGGCTGAAGATCAAGTATCGGAGCCCGCAGGAGGTGGGGGCCGATCGGATCGCGAACTCCATCGCGGCGATTCAGCGGTATCCCGGCGAGAACCTGATGGTGGTGGACTTCGGGACGGCGACGACGATCGAGGTGATCACGGGTGCCGGGGACTACCTGGGCGGTGCGATCCTGCCTGGCGTGGGGATTTCCGCCGCGGCGCTTGCCTCGCACACGGCGAAGCTGCCCCGGGTGGAGATTGCGCGTCCGGAGACGGTGCTGGGCCGCTCGTCCGTGGAGAGCATCCAGTCCGGCCTTTTTCACGGACACGTGGGAGCCGTCACGCACGTGGTCTCCCTCCTGACCGCGGAACTCTTCGCCGGGAACCGTCCGCGCATCCTCGGCACGGGCGGCTTCGCCCGCATGTTCGCCGAGGAGCGGATCTTTGATGAGCTGGTCCCGGAACTCGTCCTGTGGGGTCTCAAACATGCCGAGGCTCTGAACCGCGACTCGGAAACCCGCTGACGCCGCTCTCCTCCGCCATGATGCGCACCTTTCTTCGCGCCAAGCTGCACCGGGCCACGGTGACGGCGGCAAAACTAGACTACGAGGGCTCGATCTCGATCGATCCCGCTCTCTGCCGTGAGGCGGATCTCTGCGAATTCGAGCAGGTGGATGTCTACAACCTGAACAACGGGGCGCGCTTCACCACCTACGTGATCTACGGTGATCCCGGGCAGGTGCAGGTGAATGGAGCGGCTGCGCGGCTCGTCCAGGGCGGTGACCGCGTGATCATCGCAGCCTACCTCACTCTGCCCCCCGAAGCGGTGGCGCGCCACCAGCCCAAGGTGGTGCTGCTGGGCGACGGGAATGCTGTCAGCGACGTTCGCATGCACGTGCTCCGCCAGCCATGACCTTCTCGAATCAGGACATTGATCGGGAGGCGGAGCGCCTGCTCCGGGCCCTGCTCTGGGTGGAGTGTCAGCCCGGGGTAAGGTGGGACTACGAAGCCTGCCGCCGCGTGGCTCCGCTCACCCTGGAGATCGGCGCGCTGAAGCGGGAGCGGGACGCCGTGATCCTGACCCACTCGTACGTCGACCCGGAGATTGTCTACGGGGTCGGTGACTTCCGCGGGGATTCCTACTTCCTCAGCCAGCAGGCGCGGGACTGCCGGGCGCGGACGATCGTGTTCGCGGGCGTCGTCTTCATGGCGGAGACGGCCAAGATCCTCTCGCCGCAGGCCACGGTGATCGTGCCGGACGGCGCCTCGGGCTGTTCCCTTGCGGACTCGATTGACGACTCGATGGTGCGTCGGCTCCGGGCGCTGCACCCCGATGCGGCGGTCGTGAGCTACATCAACAGTTCCGCGGCGGTGAAGGCGGAGTCGGACGTGTGCGTCACGTCCGGAAACGTCTACGACATCGTCGCGGGTCTTCCGGAGCGGAAGATCATCTTCGTCCCGGATCGATTGATGGCGGACAACCTGCGGGCGGAGTTGAAGCGGCGTGGGGTCACGAAAGAGATCATCGCGTCGGACGGGACCTGCATCGTGCACGACCGCTTTGACGCGGCGACGATTGCCGACGCCCGCCAGCGTTTCCCCGGGTTGAAGGTGGTGGCGCATCCGGAGTGTGCGGCGGACGTGGCGGCGGCGGCGGACTTCGTCGGGAGCACGGGCGCGATGATGCGGTACGTGAAGGAAACGGCCGCGCCTCATTACCTCATGCTCACGGAGTGCGGCTTGGTCGGACGGCTGCAGGTGGAGACTCCGGACAAGCGCTTCGTCGCCGGATGCCGACTCTGTCCGTACATGAAGCTCAACTCGCTGGAGAAGATCCGGGACGCGCTGCGGTCCCCCCGCCGGGACCAGATCGTGACCCTCGACGAAGACCTGCGTCTCCGCGCAGCTCGCGCGATCGAGCGAATGTTCGCTCTTGCTCCCTCTTCATGAGCCGCGGAGCCCTCGGTTGCGCCGACTCTTTCATCATGCTTTCGCCCCGCTCCCATCACCTCATTGACCTCGCCCTGGAGGAAGACGCCGCCCTGGGCGACCTCACCAGCCGTCTGCTCTTCCCGGGCGCGCAGCGCAGCCGGGCGGTCATCGAGGCGAGGGAGGACCTCGTTGTGTGTGGCACCGCCCTCGCGCAAGCGGTCTTTGCGCGCGTTGATGCGCGGGTGCGGAGCCGGAAGCTGGTCGCGGACGGCGCCGCTCTCCGGCGCGGCGACCGGGTCCTGGAGGTGGCGGGCCCGACGATCTCGCTCCTCACCGCCGAGCGGGTGGCGCTGAATTTCCTCCAGCGAATGAGCGGCGTTGCGACGCGGACCCGGCGCTTCGTCGATGCGGTCGAGGGAACCGGCGTCCGAGTGGTGGATACGAGAAAGACGCTCCCGGGCTGGCGGGCGCTGGAGCGGGAGGCGGTGCGTTGCGGAGGGGGAGTCAATCACCGCTCCTCGCTGGGAGAGCACGTGTTGATCAAGGACAACCACCTCGCGGCAGCCGGTTCCCTGCGCGACGCCGTCCGGCGATGCCGGGAAGGGGCACCGCATCTGGCGAAGATCGAGGTCGAGGTGGAGACCATGGCGCAGATTCGCGAGGCCTGTGCGGCGCGGGCGGACGTGATCCTACTCGACAACTTCACCCCGGCGCAGGTGCGGCGCGCGGTGCAGGTGATCGCCGGCCGTGCGCTGGTTGAGGTTTCAGGGGGAGTCCGGCTCGAGAACGTGCGCGAGTATGCCCTGCCGGGAGTCTCCGTCATCAGCGTCGGGAGCCTGACGCATTCGGCGGTGGCGGTGGACCTGAGACTGGAGTTTGTGCGCGGTCGCTCCGTCTAGCTCATCGCCATGGAAACCACGCACTGCGACTGCCTCGTGATTGGTTCTGGTCTGGCGGGCTCGGCTTACGCCCTGCAGGCGGCGCGCGCGGGCCTGAAGGTGGAGGTTCTCTCCCTTGGCTCGGCGCTGCAGGCGAACAGCGACTGGGCGCAGGGGGGCATCATCTACGACACGACCCCGGAGCCTGACCGCCTGGCGCAGGACATCGTGGCGGCGAGTGGGCAAACCTCGAATCCCGAGGCGGTGGCGCAGCTCGTGCGGGAGGGTCCCGCGGCGGTGCGGGAACTCCTGATCGACGAACTGGGAGTGGGGTTCGTGCGTGATGCGGCGGGGCGTCTCGACTTTGCCCGGGAGGGAGGACACAGCGAGCGTCGCATCATTCATGCGCGGGATACCACGGGCCACGCCATCCTTGAGGCGGTGGCTCGATGCGTGGATGCGACCCGCGGGGTGGTGCGCCGCAGCGGTTGGATCGCCCTTGATCTCCTCACGCTCTCGCACAATGCGATCGATGGCGCGCGCCGCTACGAGCCCCTGACCTGCTTTGGCTGCTATGCGTTGAACGCGAACTCCGGCGAGATCCGGGCGTTCGTCGCGCGCAAGACGATCCTCGCGACCGGTGGGCTCGGGGGCATTTTCCTGCACTCCACCAACCAGCCTGGCAGCGTGGGTCATGGCGTGGCGATGGCGCATCGCGTCGGTGCGCGGCTGATCGATCTGGAGTTCGTGCAGTTCCATCCGACGGTTTTCGTGGCCACCGGGCACACCCCCTTCATCATCACTGAAGCCATGCGCGGCGAGGGAGCGGTCCTCGTGGATGCGGGCGGCCGACGCTTCATGGACTCGGTCCATCCCCTCGGCTCGCTCGCGCCGCGGGACGTGGTGGTGCGGTGCATCAAGCGGCAGATGGACGAGACTGGAGCGGGCTGCGTGTGGCTCGACCTCGGCCGGATCTCCGCCTCCTTCATCCGGGATCGCTTTCCCGCGATCCACCGCCGCTGCCTGGAGAGCGGGCTGGACATCACGCGCGAGCGTATTCCGGTGGTGCCGGCCGCTCACTTTTCCTGCGGCGGCGTCCACACCGACCTCGCGGGCCGGACGACGGTGCGGGACCTGAACGCGATTGGGGAGACGGCCTGCACCGGACTGCACGGGGCGAACCGACTGGCGAGCACCTCGCTGCTGGAGTGCCTCGTTTCCGCCCGAGCGACGGCGCGCGCGGATGCGGCTGAGCTGGCCAGCGCAGCGGCGCCGCGTCCGGTTCCGCGCCCGTGGGTGAGTCCGGCCCGCACGGCCGACCCGCTGCTCATCCAGCAGGACCTCCTGCAGATCCGCACGACGATGTGGAACTACGCGGGCATCCTGCGTTCGCCGGCGCGTCTGGCCCGGGCGAGACGGATCCTGCTGGAAATGCGGGAGGACATCCAGGCCTTCTACCGCGACTGCCGCCCCAACCGCGAGCTGATCGAGTTGCGGAACGCGGTCCAGACCGCGCTGCTCGTGGTCCATGCCGCGGCCCTCAACCCCGTGAGCCAAGGGTGCCACACCGTGGTCCCGGATGACGCAGCCGGGCGGGGCGGTTCCGTCGGCGATAGTGCGAGTGCCGCGCCCGGCGCGCCGAGGGGCTGATCCGACTGGGACGAACAGGATGCGGAGGCCGCGAGCGCCCGAGCTGACCCTTTCCATCATGAGCATACTTCTCCCCGGATTGGCGGTGCGCGTTCGAATCACGGCGTTGACGCTGGCGTTGCTGGCCGCCGCCGCCTGCCGCGAGGCTCGGCGGCCGGAGGCCTTCCCGACCGTGGTCGTCGAGGCTTCCGGTGAGACCGAGCCGGTGACCACCGCGGATGCAGACGCCGCCGATGATCCAGCGATCTGGCGCAACCCCGCCGACCCGGAAGCGAGTTGGATTGTCGGGACGGACAAGAAGGCGGGTGTCCACGTCTACGGGTTGGACGGTCGCTCCCGGTTCTTCCTTGCGGCCGGCCGTCTCAACAACGTGGACCTCGTGGACGGGGGTGGGATGGGCGTCATCGTGGTGGCGAGCGATCGAAATGATCCCGGCGCCGCCGTGCTGCGGATCTACCGACTCGAGACAAGGGCGCCGGCCCTGATCCCGCTCGGAACGGTGGCGGGCGGGGTGGGCGAGGCGTACGGCCTCGCCCTGTGGCTTGGCCCCGAGGGTCTCCACGCGTACTCGGTCCTGAAGAGCGGTGCGATCGAGGAGGTCCTGATTGATCTTTCCGGCGGATCTCCGGTCGGCCGCACGCTCCGGCGGATGCAACTGGCGTCCCAAGCGGAGGGGTGCGTGGTCGATCCCCGGGACGGTACCCTCTATGTGGCGGAGGAGGCAGTTGGAATCTGGCGCTTCGGCCGCGGCGTCATGACGGGAACGCTCGTGGCGGCGGTCGATGGCCGCTTCCTGGCGGCGGATGTCGAGGGACTGGCGCTGGTGACGGACGGGGTCGAGGGCGGTGTGCTGGTCGCCTCCAGCCAAGGCGACAACGCCTTCGCGGTCTTCGCCCTGCCTTGGGTGAGTCCGGTCGGACGATTCCGCGTGGGGACCGGCGCCTATGGAGCGGTCGAGGAAACGGATGGTATCGAAGTCAGGGACGGGACCTTCGGCCCCCGGTTCCCGGGTGGACTCTTGGTGGTGCAGGACGGCGTCAACGGCGCCCGCGCGCAGAACTTCAAGCTGGTTGACTGGGGACGCGTGCGCCGAGCCCTGGGCGCGGGCGTCACGACAGCCCGGTAAAAGCCGGCTTTGAGGCCGCCTCGAAAGGGGTGGTGACCTCGCGCCAGGAAAGGTCCATGGCCCTGTTTGGCGACCCGGCGTCGGGCGAGCGAGACTGGCACGTGGGAGTTGCCGGATCGCCACGCATCCTTTATCCAGACTTCGGAATTCCCCTTTAGACTCTCGGGATGGTGGCCGAGGGCCAAAGAGTGCTCGTAGTGGAAGACGAGGCGGACATGCGCGAATTGCTTTGCTTTCATCTCCGACGCGAAGGCTGGGCGGTGTTTCAGACGGGAGATGGGTATGAGGCGTGGGAGATCGTGCAGCGCGAGCCGCCGGAACTCGTCTTGATTGATCTCATGATCAATGGGATGTCCGGCCTGCAGCTGTGCCGGGAAATCCGCAGCCGCCCGGACCTCGCTCATGTGCGGATGATCATTGTGTCGGCCAGGACGGCAGAGGAGGTGGTCCTGGACGGCCTGTGTGCCGGGGCGGATGACTACGTCCGGAAGCCATTTCGAGTGAAGGAGATTCTCGCACGAGTGCGCTCGGTGTTGCGGCGGGAGCGTCCGCAGATGGACCGGCGGGAGGCGACGCTCGAGTCGCCCCCCCTGTCGCTGGACCACTCCCGACGCGAGGTGCGTCTGGCCGGACGGGTTCTGAGCCTGACCGCGACCGAATATGGGCTGCTGCGGCACCTGATGTCGCATCCCGGGCGGGTTCTGAGCCGGGCCCAACTGCTCGACGCAGTGGGGGACGGTCGCTCGGCCTCAAGCGGGAGAAGCATCGACGTTCATGTTCTCTCCCTTCGTCGCAAGCTGGGTGACCAGGGTGCGATGATTGGCACAGCGCGTGGATTTGGGTACGTCTTTGCCCCGCTGAAAAACCCGGCAGGGGGTGACGCGGTCGGTTTGAGGAACGCTTAAGCACCCGCTACAGCGGGCGGACTTGGATTGGAAGATCGCGGGTGGGCACCGAGGCGAGCGATCGTCACGAAGGCGTGGCACCTCGGTGATTCAGGTTTCACCGCTCCTTCATCCGAGCTTAACCGCGCGCGGCGACCGTAGGTGCGCCCGTCGAATTGCGGGCGAAACCACCCACCATGAAAGTCCTCCCACGCCTCAGACACCACCTCCGCCGCTTCGCGGCGGTCGCACTGGCGCTGGTCGCCGTCCATGCGGCCACCGCCCAGACTCCGACCGGCTCGATCGAAGGCCGCGTCTTCAACTCCACCAACGGCCAGTCGCTCCAAGGCGCGATCGTCCGCGTCGTCGGCTCGACGCTGCGCAGCGACACCGGCCGCGATGGCTCCTTCGACCTCAAGGGACTGCCTCCCGGCGAGTATGAACTTGAGACCACGTATTTCGGCCTCGCGCCGGTTCGTGCGAAAGTGCGGGTGGAGGCCGGGAAGGCGGCCTCGCTCCAACTGGACATGACCGGTGCGGACGCTGTGGAACTCAGCGAGGTGAAGGTCGAGGCGGCGGTGCTCGGGCAGGCCCGCGCCATCAACCAGCAGCGCACCGCCAGTGCGATGGTCAATATCACTTCCGAGGAGCTCTTCGGCGAGATGACCGACAACAACATCGCCAAGGCGCTACAGCGAGTGCCCGGCATCTCCGCCAATTCGGACGGCGGAACGGAGATTCCCCGCTACGTGAATATCCGCGGCTTCGACGGATCCCTGAACAGCGTGCAGCTGAACGGCTCCCGGCTGCCGACGTCCGGCACGGGTCAGGGAACGGTCTACGGCGACACCGCCCGCGCCTTCGCCCTCGACGATCTCCCCGCGAACGCTATCACCAACATCGAAATCGTGAAGTCGCCGACCCCGGACATGGATGGTGACACCGTCGGCGGCATTGTGAACCTGATCACGAAGTCCGCCTTCGACCGCGAGGGCCGTTCCATTGAGTTCTCCGCGGGTGCGGACTACATCGCCCTGCGGGAGAAGTTTGTGCCCAACTTCACGTTCGGCTACAGCGACCTCCTCGCCAAGGGACGCCTTGGGTTCCGCATCGACGTCAGCTACTTCAAGGGTGACGAGGGTTTTGACAATATCGACTACGATTCCCTTCCGCTTGTCCCGAAGCTGCCCTTCAACCAGTACCTCAACCTCCCGGCGAGCGGAGTCCCCGTGTTCGCGCACGAGGATACCGAGTACAACACCTTCCTGATCGAGCGCGACCGCTACGGTCTTTCGCTGTCGCTGGACTACAAGCTCAGCGACTCCGCGATGCTCTACTTCCGTCCGCTGTACAACTGGGAGAAGCGCAGTGAGGACGATCGCCGCTTCCACAAGATCATGGACAACCAGCATGGTCGTACCGCATCGGCGCCCCCGGCCGGCGCGGCGGTCGGCACGGTGTACACCGGGTCGCTCGGCCAGGCGATTGTCACCGAGCCCGGTCGCGGCGCCTACCGCACCCTCGAGTCGGTTTCCTACACCGGGGGTCGGACGACGCTCCTGCCCAACGGCAACGGGCGCGGGCAGGCCGGCTACCGCCAGTCCCTCAACAAGCGCAACTTGGAACTCTACTCCTTCGACTTCGGCGGAGACCACCAACTCACGTGGGGCCAACTGGAGTGGAACGTCTTTCAATCGACCTCGACGAAGGACGAGGACCTGCGCTCGGTGCGGTTTGACCGCAACGGCTTCCGCTGGGAGTACGAGCGTTCGGACATCCTCCGTCCCGACTACCGCGTCAGCAACGGGTTGAACCCCTATGGGGTGCCGGTGCGCGGGCAGGTGGACTACTTCGCCAACCCGAGTTCCAGCAACGTGACGCAGTCGGACCGCCTCACCGAGGAGGAAGTGATGCAGACCAAGCTCGACCTCTCGATCCCCTTCACGGCGGGCTCGGGAATCGACGGTACCTTCAAGACTGGGGCCAAGCTCCGCTTCATGGAGCGCTCGTCCGACCGGGATCAGTTCTACTGGAGCCTCGCCAGCAGTTCGACCTTCGACTTCGCGAGCTACGTGAAGGAGAGCGATTACATGGTGGCGGGCTTCGACATGCCCTACCATCCGGATACACGTCGGATCATCGGTGAAGCGCAGGCCGGCAATCCGGCCTACCGCGCCGACACCAGCGTATCTCGGCGCCTTAACTCAGTGAACAACGATTACGAGGCCAGCGAAGACTCGATCGAGGGGTACGTGATGGGAACGTTCAACGTGGGACCCAAGCTCCGCGTGATCACCGGCCTGCGGGCCGAGCACACGACCTTTGAGGCCGTGACCCCGGTCTACGATCCCCTCACGGTTCCTCTGGTCCGCCGTGCGCCCGCGACCCGAAAGGATGAGAACGACTATACGGTGGTCCTCCCTGGATTCCACCTGCGTTACGAGGCTCGCAACAACCTCGTGGCTCGGGCGGCCTACACCCACACCTACGGTCGCCCGGCCTTCCGAGAGTCGATCGCGGTGACCTCGTTCGACGACGTCAACAACACGATCGCGACTGGCAATCCGGAGTTGCAGCCCTACAATTCGGAAAACTTCGACCTTTCCTTCGAGTTCTTTGGCAAGCGCGCGAGTTACCTGCAGGTCGCCTTCTTCCACAAGAAGGTGGAGAACTTCGTGCTTGAGCTCGGGGAAACCATCAATGGCTCCGACGGCTACCGCGGACTGCCGCTGACGGCGGGCGAGACCTACACGCTCTCGACCTTCTCGAATCAGCACGACGCGACCAACCGGGGCGTCGAAATCGCTGGTCGCTACCGGTTCGTCGATGCGCCGGCGCCCTTCAACGGCTTCTACCTCGATGGATCGGTTACGTTCACGGACTCCAACGGAAAGTACGCGGATCGTCCTGGCGAGAAGCTGCCCAGCTACGGTGCCTCCGAGTGGCTGTACTACGCGGGGATCGGGTACCAGAAGGATCGGCTGGCGATTCTTCTCTCCTACCGCTTCCGCGACGATTACCTGGAAGGCCTGGAGTCGATCGATCAGCAGAACCGCGAACTCGGGTTCCCGCCGGACTCGGGCGATGACTGGTGGGGCCCGGAGAAGTACTGGAACCTCGAGACCAGCTACCGGTTCACCCGCAGCCTGCGCGTCTACTGCAACGTTTCCAATCTCACTGAGTACACCAATGCGTCGTACCAGTCCCCGGCCGCCAACCGCTACCCGGAGGACAGTTACTGGCACAAGATGCGGATCAGCTTCGGCGTCCGCGGTTCCTTCTAGTTTTGCGTTCGGGTAAACGCGCCTAGCGGCAACGAAGCGCGGGGGGCCTTGGGCTCCTCGCGCTTTTTCGTTCATTAACCCAATCTTCATGAATCTCTTTGCATGGCCTTTACGCGGCGCGGCCATGATGGCTCCATGAGGTCAAACCCCCCGGTGGCTCAGCGACGCGAGGATGCGGCGGAAAAGGCTCGAGCGGCGGCGTTCGAGCTGGCGGAGCGAGCGCGCGTTTGCTCGCGCACCCCGCCGCTGGGATTGGAGGAACTCCGCGCGCAGTTCCGGTTGCTCATCGACAAGGTGATGGGTGAGGCGGCGCTGTTCGCTCCGGAGGCCGCCGCTCTGGCCCTGAAACAGGCGGAAGGCGACGTACACGAGGCGGTCGTGATCCTGCGCGGTTACCGGCAGGTGCTTCGACGCGGCTACACGTCGGAGATCATTGATACGCGGGAGATGTTCGTGCAGCGCCGCATTTCCTCCGCGTTCCGGGAGATCCCCGGCGGGCAGGTCCTTGGTCCCACGCTCGACTATTCCCAGCGTCTGCTCGAGGGACGACTCGCGTCGGAGACCATGGAAACGGTGGATGGCTTTCTGCGCGAGTTTCTCGGGACGGCTCCGGCCGGGGCCCAGCGTCCCGTGCGGACCTTCGGCAAGGTGAGCGATCTCCTCCTCGCTCAGGGCTTGCTCAAGCCGGTCGAAAGCGATGGCGACCGGCGCGTCCAGGATCTCACCCGCGAGCCGGCGTTGTTTCCGGTTCCCCGTTCGGCGCGTCTGCAGGCTCTGGCCCGGGCGGAGACGGGCGCGATCATGGCCCTCGCCTACTCAGGCATGCGAGGTCAAGGGGGCGTCCATCCCACCATCGGGGAGGTGAGGGTCGGCTTGGTTGAGGTGAGCGTGACGGACTCTCGGGGTCGTCGGCGCAGTCTGGGCCGCATTCAAGTTACGGAGTGCGAGGCGATCGCGAAGATGCGGGCCGGTCGCAAGAATGCCGACGTGCCCTATCTTTCGCTCGGTTACGGCCTCTGCCTAGGTCAGAACGAAACCAAGGCGATCTGCATGGGAATGCTCGACCGGGGACTGCGGGATGGCGTGGACACGGCGCCGGCGGTCAGCGCCGAGTTTGTGATCTACCACACCGAGGGTGCGGAGGCCTGGGGCGGTTTGAACTCACTCCAACTGCCGGCCCATGTCGACTTTGCGGCGGAGCTCTCGCTCCTGCGGGAGGCGCGGCGGCGGCGGGATGGGAAGCGCGAGGTCGCAGCGGAGGCCAGACGGCTGGCGCTTTCGGATCCCCCAGCCTAGGCATTCCATGGTCACAATCCGTGCCGCCCATGCCGAGGACCATCCGAGGCTGGTCGAACTGGCAGGTGAGCTTGGCTACGGCCTGGATCTCCGCGATGCGCCGCCTCGGCTGGCGGCGCTGCGTGCCGTTGGCGGCGAGGTCCTCGTCGCCGAGGCAGACGGGCGGATTCTGGGCTGGATGCAGGTAGGAATCACTCCCGCTCTCGTGGAAGCGCGCACCGCGCGGATCCTCGGCTTGGTGGTGGCTGCGACGGCCCGGGGCGGCGGGGTGGGGCGGGCGCTGGTGGCGGCGGCGGAGCGATGGGCCCGGCGGCGGGGAGCGTTGGCGTTGAGCCTCACGTCGAACGTGATTCGTCGCGAGGCCCACGGCTTCTACGAGCACCTCGGATTCGAGCGGGTCAAGTCCCAGTACGTGTTCAGCAAGACGCTGGCGAAGGTGGAGACTGGCCGCACCGCGTCGCCTCCACCGGACGGAACGGCGTTACTTTTCCATGTTTCGGAGCGCGGTGACCTCGACCGCTTCGAGCCGCGCCCTCCGCCGTCGACCAGCGGCGGCGTGGGGGAGCCAGTGGTCTGGGCCGTCGGCGCTTCGCGCCTGTACAACTACCTGGTCCCCCGGGACTGCCCCCGCCTCAGCTTCCATGCCGGCCCCGGCACCTCGGAGGAGGATCGGCGGCTTTGGCTGGACTCAGCCGGGGTCGGCGCCGGAGTGGTGATCGAGACGGCATGGTGGCCGCGGCTCGTCTCGGAGCGTCTATTTCTCTACACCTTGCCCGCGGGTCCGTTTCGCCTTGTCGATGCGGGAGCCGCGTACCACGTGGCACCGACCGCGGTTGAGCCCATGGCGGTGCGCCCGCTCGGCGACTTGCCGGCGGCTCTGGCGGAGCAAGGCGCGGAGCTCCGCGTCGTGCGTTCGCTCTGGCCGCTGCACGACGCGATTCTGCGCAGCTCGCTGGGTTACTCTTTCATCCGTCTCCACCGCGCCGCGCCGCGCGAGACCTCAGCCATTGCCGCCGCTGGCGAGCCTTCGGAGGCGGGCGGATAGGAGGTCGAGGGCCACCACGGTGAGGATGATCAGGAGCATGATCGTGGAGCAGGTGTCATACTCGTAGGTGCGAAAGTGCTCGTTCAACAGGAAGCCGATGCCGCCCGCGCCCACAATCCCGACGACCGTGGCTGAGCGCACGTTGCTTTCGAAGCGATACAGCGCATAGCTCACCCACAGGGGGTAGACTTGGGGCAGCACTCCCCAGACGATCTCCGCGAGGCGTGATGCGCCGGCGGCGCGGATGCCCTCGACCGGTCGGGGATCGATGCTCTCGACCGCCTCACTGAACAGTTTGCCGAGGACACCGGTCGTGTGAAAGAAGAGGGCGAGCGTTCCTGCGAATGGTCCCAGCCCAACTGCGACCATGAAGATGAAGGCGAAGACCATCTCATTGATTGCGCGCAGAACGTCGAGCAGTCGGCGGACGGGCTGCCGCAGCCAGACGGGGCTGAGGTTCGCCGCCGCGGCGAGGGACAGCGGAGCGGCGCCAACGACTGCGAGCAGGGTGCCCCAGAGCGCCATTTGCAGGGTGACCACAAGCTGGCGGGAGATCTCCCGCCACTCCGAAAGATTCGGAGCCATGAAGCCGCGGGCGAACTCGAGTGAGTTCCCGAGATTGCCCCAGAGCGCGCCCGGATCGAGCTCGGCTCCCCGCCACGCCCAGGCCAGAATGACGGTCGCGCCGATGAAGAGGAGGCTTCGCCGGAGCCAGGCGAGGAGCTGGACCGACGTCTTCATCGGGCCTCTCCGGCCAACGCTTCGATTCGCGCCGCGAGGTCGGCGAGCCTTCGCTCCCGCGCCGCCGGTGCGAGTGAAGGATCCGCCTCCACCAGTGTCCGCTCGCGCTGCAACCGGAGGATCCGGAGCGGGTGGAGTTGCGTGTCCGAGGAGACCTGAAAGGCGCTCCACGTGAGTCTTCCCAGCGCCGCCCGACCCTCCGGAGTCGACCCGTAGGCGACGAAGAAGGCTTGCACGGCGGCCCGGGTGGCCTCCGGCAGCGAGGTCTTCACCACGAGCGGGTCGCTGGGGATCAACGGGCTTCGCCATACTTCCCGCAGCCGAGCCCGGAGCGGCGGCTGGCGTTCCAGGAGGCGTTCGAGGGTTTCGCTGCTGGTGGCGCAGGCGTCGATCTGGCCCTTGGCGACTGCAAGGACGTTGGCCTCGTGGGTGGCGAGGCGTGTCGCCTTGAAGTCGCGGGTGGGGTTGATCCCGTTGCGACCGAAGGCGTAGTAGCCGGGCACGAGGTTGCCGGAGGTGCTTTGCGCGTCGCCCAGCCCGAGGGTGAGGCGGGTGCGCCGATCAATCAGGTCCTGCAGGCTCTGCACCGGACTGTCGTGCGCGACGATGATCAGGGACCAGTAGCCCGCTACGCCCTCGGTGTTGACGGCCTGGGCGATCACGGTCCCGCCGGCGCGGTCGATGGCGTCGATCGCGGCGTTGTTCCCGAGCAGCGCCAGCTCCAGCTTCCCGAAGCGCAGCGCCTCGATCACGCTCGTGTAGTCGGGGGCAAAGAACATCCGGACCGGGCGCTCGAGTGTCTGCTCAAGTGCGATGCGGATGGGTTCGTAGTCGCGGCGCAGCGCCCCGGCGCTTTCGGTGGGTACGACCCCGAAGCGGAGTGGATCGGGGGAACCTGCCGCGGCTGCCCACGTCAGGGCGGCCAGCGCGGCGAGCAGGGTCTGGCGAAGGATCGAGATCATGGAGCGGGAGAGACGAAACGATCGGGAGGGTGAGCGTAGATCCTGCCGAGGAGGTCGGGGGTCAGATCCGACGTGGCCCCATCGAACACGACCCGACCCTCGGCCAGCGCGATCGTGCGCGGGCACTGCGAGCGCGCGTAGTCGATCTGGTGCAGGCAGAGGATGCAGGTGACGCCGTCCTCACGGTTAATCGTGGCGAAGGCCTGCAGGACCCGGTCGGCGCTACCGGGATCGAGGCTTGAGACAGGTTCGTCGCCGAGGATGACGCCCGCGCCTTGCAGCAGGGTGCGGGCGATGGCCGCCCGCTGCTGTTGTCCGCCGCTCAGCGTGTCGGCGCGGCGGAGGGCGAGGTCTGCGAGTCCGACCCGCTGCAGGGCGGCGGCGGCGGCGCGGAGTTCCGGCTCCGGAAGCGTGAAAGTGAGCGTTCTCCAAAGCGGCTGGCGGTGCAGGGCCCCGGCCAGTACGTTGGTCTGCAGGCTCAGGCGCCCGACGAGATTGAACTGCTGGAAGACCATTCCGATTCCGGCCCGCCGCCGGCGGATGTCGGCGGTGAGTCGGCCTCCGGACTGGATGATGTGCCCGCCGACCCGAATCGTCCCCGACTCCGCCCGGGAGAGGCCGGCGATCAAGCGGAGCAGGGTGGATTTTCCCGAGCCCGATGCGCCGATCAGGGCGACGCATTCGCCGGAGCCGATCCGCAGGGAGACGTCCCGGAGCACGGGAGACTCCGCTCCGGCGTAGCGATGCGTGAGGTGCTCGATCAGGATTTCCATCGTGGGCGGAGTGCGCTGGACGCCAGCAACGTGATCGCAGGATGGGAGCCGGATCGAAGTCTGTCGCAGGTCAGAGGCGGGGCTTCATTCGCGCTTAACATGGATCCCCCACTCTGCCCGCATGATCCCATCTCTTCCCGTCCTTGGTTCCGCGTTGCGGCTGGCGGAGCTCCCTCAGCACTTGGAGTGGTTGTGCGCCTCCGCGCGCGACCTGGAACTCACGGATCCGTTGACCAACGTGTTCTTCGATGGATTCTGGCGAAGTGCCGCAAAGCAGGCGGCCGCCCTGCTGGCAGACCATGGTGGCCGTCGCGGGGCGCACGCTCCGTTCAGCAGCACCCCGGTGGACGCCGCGGATCGTCGCGTGGTGGAGGTGCTGCGCGACCGCTTGCGCGAGTCGCTGGAGTTCGTCGCGCTCACCGGCGGGAGTCACCTCGTCCTGCACAGCCCCTTCCTCTACTTCGGTCGGGGCGGCTCCCTCCACCGAGGCGAGGTGTGGGCGGAGCAGGCGCTGAGGGTGCGGGACAACCTCGCTCCGATCGTCGAGGAGGCGGCGGCACAGCAGTGCGTGCTGGTGATCGAGAACATCTTCGATGCCCGGACCGAACCCCTCGACGCCTTGGTCCGGAGCCTCGCCAGCCCCTGGGTGCGGCGGAGCCTTGACACCGGGCACGCGAATCTGATGCGCGACCGCGGCGCGCCGCCGCCCGATGTTTGGATCGCCGATGCGGGGGAGCAACTCGCTCATGTGCATCTGGCCGACAACGACGGGGAGAGCGATCGCCACTGGGCCTGTGGTGAGGGCACGATTAATTGGACCAGCACCTTCCAGGCGCTCGCTCGCTTGCACCAGCCGCCTCGCCTGATTCTTGAGATGTCGCCGGCGCGGCAGCACGCCTCCGTCGCCTGGCTTGCGCAGCGGGGACTCGCGCGCTGAAGGAGCACGCTCATCTGACGCGCACGAGGGCGGAGGTGGGTAGTTCGTAAAGGTGGCCGTTGCCTTCCTCGGCGGCGATGAGGATGCGATCCGGGCCGTCGAAGCATACGCCCTCAGCTCCGGGAGCTCCGGTGAAGGGCAGCCACCAGACGGCGCCGGCGAACCAGTCATCGCGACCGGGGGCGGACGCCTCGAACATCCACATCGCGTCATAGGTGAGGATCAGCAGCCGTTGTCCGTCCGGCGTGGCGTCCGCTGCGGTCGCGCGGCCGCGGACGTTGAAGTCGGCGAGGGCGGTCAGGTCATTCACCCGCCCCTCGCGGGGATCGTCCAGCCGGTAGAGACGGGTCAGGGTGTCGCTGCGGCGTTTGGTGACGAAGTACACGGTGTCTCCCACGGTGAACACCCCCTCGCAGTCATAGTTGAAGTCGTCCCGGCCCGCCGGCCAGGTGCGCTGCTCCGGATACCGAATGAAGATGCTCTTCAGGACGGTGGTGAATCCAGCCGTTGGCTCGGGCTCCATCACGTAGTGCAGCGCCAGATCGCGCCTGCCGTTGCTGTTGTTGCCGACGTCGGCGATGATGAGACGGCCGGACGCATCCACCGCGATGGCCTCCCAGTCGCTGTTGGCCGCCCCGCCGACGAGGATGCCGGGGTGATCGGCGGTGCGGGCGCTGGTCACGAGGGAGCCGTCCGGCCGCATCGGGTAGACCCTTGGTTCGTCGCCGGAGTCGTTGTGGAGCCAGAACACCCCGGGCCACTGTCGGCTGGCGACGATGCCCGACACCTCCCGCGAGTAGGTCGGTCCCGCGAGCTTGGCGGACTTCGCGAGCGTTCGGGGTGCGATCGCGGGAAGCGCGAGCTCGACTGCCGGCGCGGGCTGCGCCACCGCCGCCGACGCGAGCGCGAGCAGGGTCAGGTAACGAAGGATCATGAGGGACTCGGGTGCGTGCTGGAGACTCGCCGTCCCGCCTCAGCCGACCGATGCGCTCCGCAGGAGGCTGACGAAACGGTCGGCTGCGTCTTCGAGGGGACCATTGTTCTGGATGTGGACCGCATCCGGGTCCGCGACCACGAACTTTCCCGCCCGGGCGACGCGATCCTCGATCTCCGGCGCGGACTCACGCCCGCGGTTCTCCAACCGACCCCGGAGGGTCTCCGGACTCACTTCGATGACGACGGGGGTCAGCCGGGGGATGCGTTGCCGGGCGATGGGGAGGTAGGCCCGGCTTCCGTTCAGGACGACATTCGCGCCGCGCTCCAACCAGAACTGCACCTCGATCCCGACGCCGTAGCGGAGACCATGGCTCTCCCAGTCGAAGGTAAAAAGTCCGAGGCGCTGCATGCGTGAAAACTCGGCGTTGGTGAGCGCAACGTGGGACTCGCCGACGGCGCCGGCTGGCCGGGTGATGTACCGATGGGCGAAAAGCGTGGACCCCTCGCCCCCGAGCGCGCCGCGTGCGAAGGCGATGAGGGAGTCCTTGCCGGCTCCAGAGGGCCCCACGACGTAGAATAGCATGCCCATCAAAGCATGGGTAGCTCACCCGCGTTAGCGGCCGATTAAGACGCGGTTAATCTTGCGAATCGAGGCACAGATCAGCCATTCCCCGCGCCGCGGCACGATCAATCGCCCGCGACACTCGACTCGCGGCGATGGCGATGGCGGGCTCGAGGGGAATGTGCCGGGCCAGGTGCTTGTGGAGGCAAACGGCGGCGAAGGCATCACCCGTGCCGCGGTAGTGCCCCGGCCGACGCAGGTGATCGACCCAGAACGCGGGGCGCCCCGGCCGGTGGAGCACCGAGCGCAACGAGTGACCACCCACGGGCACGCCGGTGACGATCGTATCGAGGCGGGGGAAACGGTCCCGCCACCGATCGATGGCGTCGTGCGGTCCTCCCGGCACAATCAGGGAAAGTTCGGTCGCGTTCGGGAAGGCGAGGTCCGCTCGCTCCAACAACTGCGGCCAAGCGGCGATCAAGTCAGGTGCGACATACGCCCCTCCCTGGTCCCCGCTGACGGGGTCGACGATCACCCGGGCGATGCGTTTGGGGTGGCGATCAAGCACCCCGACGACCTCCGTCAACTGGGTGGCGCTGGCGAGATAGCCCACGAAGACGGCGACGGGTTCGTCGTCCAAAGCGAGCACGCTCTCGAAGTGCGCCGCGAGGGGAAGCCCGAACCGCCGGCAGTGGGGATGATCGCCGGGCGCGTTGAGGAGCAGGGTTGGCACGGGTCTTAACTCCCCTCCCCAGATCCGCAGGAAGGGTCGGAGCCCGACCATGCCGGCGGAGGCAAGGCTGTGCAGGCAGACGAGGTTCATGACGGCTTATGCTGGATCGAGAGATCGGCCATCACGCCGGCGTGATCGCTCGGCCAGACGCGCCCGCGGGCTTGATCCAGCACGCGCCCGCAACTCCGCACCCGGGGCGGCGGAACGCGGTCCTCAAGCAACAGGAACAGAAAGTCGATGCAGCGGCCGGGACGGCCGGGGGTCGCGGGCATGGGATGGGTGGCGGGACAGGGACCGCGCCCTGCGAACACACTCTGCAGGCGCAGACGCGACTTGGCCGGTGCGGCGCGGAAGACGATTGAGCTCTCCACGGCGTTGAAGTCTCCGCCGATGCACTTCAAGTCCGCCGGCTTTTCCCACCAGTCCGAGGCGAGAACCGTGTCAAGCTGGGCGCGCCGGACGGCGTGCTCGTCTGGTAAGTGCGAGAGATGCAGGTTCGCGAGAATGATGCGGTGTCCACCGAGGTCATAGTCGGCCAGCAAGGCGATTCGCTCCCCTCCGGCGTCGGACGAGGGCAGAGCAAGCGTGGTCGTCCGGCTGGGGGCGAGAGGACTGAGAATGGCGAGTCCGGACTCGGACTCGACCAGCGAGCCGGACCATGCTCGTGGATTGCGCCTCGCTGGCGCATAGGCCAGGTGCGCCCCGAGAGCAGAGGCGAGGTGTTGGGCGGTGTCCGCCTGCGCGCCCCGGGGGCTGCTCGCGCGGAAGCACTCCTGCAGGAGAAGGAAGTCCGGCCGGAGCGCGCCCAGTTCCCGGGCGAGGACCTCGAGCCGGGATTCATAGCCACCTTCGTTCTTCCAAGTGTTGAGCGTGAGGACGCGGAGAGCTCGGGAGAGCATGGTCCCCGCTGGCGTTGGAATCGGTCCAGTGCGAGCCGTTTATGTGGCAGGCGCAGAACCTTCACGGTGTCTTCATCAAACCTTAAGATCAGCGGGATAAAGTCATCAATCGATCAATGCACCCGCGCCGACTCCTCACCAACGCCACGCTGGTCCTGCCCGATCGGTTGCTTACGAGCGCCGCCCTCCTCATTGACGGGGAGCAGATCGCGGAGATCGGACCAGCCGAGGCCTTGGAGGGTCGGCAGGGAGCGGGAGGCGAGCGCTGTGACCTGGGTGGCGCGCATGTCCTCCCAGGATTGGTGGACCTGCATACGGACACCTTGGAGAAGGAGATTACACCGCGGCCGGCGGCCGACTTCCCCATCGATGTCGCCGTCCATGAGTTGGACCGCAAGCTGGTGGCTTGCGGCATCACGACGGTCTTCCACTCCCTGCACTTCGGCTATCAGGAGGCGGAGTGGAGCAACCGCTCGCGCTACACGCGCCGGGACGTGGTCGCCGGCGTCCGCGCCCTGGCTTCGGGTCACCTCCTTGCGCGTACTCACGTGCATCTGCGGTACGAAGTGGTCGGCAACGGACCTGCTTCGCTGGGTTTGGTCAAGGAGATGCTCGACGCTCGGAACGTGGAGTTGCTCTCGTTCATGGATCACACCCCCGGGCAGGGGCAGTACACGCGGGAGCGCTTTCTGGCGCAGCGACTGCGCGAGGGCATGACGCCCGAGCAGGCGGAGGCGGTGCTGGCGGAGAAGCGTTCCCGCCCGCGGCTGAGCCCGGCCGAGTTGCGCGAGGTGGCGGATCTTGCCCGGCAGCGCGGCATTCCGATCGCCTCGCACGACGATGATACGGTGGAGAAGGTGGACGAGATGCGGGCACTGGGCGTCTCAATCTGCGAGTTCCCGATCACGCTGGAGGCGGCGCGGCACGCGAATCGGAGCGGTCTGTGTGTCTTGGGTGGAGCGAGCAACGTCCTCCGCGGCGGATCGCTGACCGGCAACCTCAACGTCCGCGATGCGATTGCGGGAGGAGCGGTGGCTGGGCTCTGTTCGGACTATTATCCGCCGGCCATGCTGCACGCGGTCTTCAAACTGGCCCGGGAGGAGGTGCTTCCGCTGTGGGCGGCGGTCGCCACGGCGACCCGGATCCCGGCCGAGGCGGCCGGTCTCAGCGGGATCGGGGCCCTCATTCCCGGCCGAGGCGCCGACCTCATCGTGGTCCGCACGCGGGGGGAGACACCGGTGGTCGAACAAACCTTTGTCCGCGGCGAGCGCGTGCACGCGGCCGGACGCGAACGCCTCGGCGCGCAGGCAGCGTGAGTCGGTTGACGCATTCCCTTTCCCGCGCTCCGCTCGCCCGACCATGGAACTGACTTACTCCGAGTACGAAGCGCGGCAGCGGCAGGAGCTGTCGCTGGGCGGACTGGAGGCGCGGGCTGAGAAGCTCGCTCCGGCGGGGAAGTTCGCCCTCCGCGATGGTGCGTGGGAACCCGCACCCTACTGCGGCTACGCGGTGGTGACGATGGTGGACGACCGACCTGAGCACCGCCCACTGCTTGAGACCGTGGAGCGCATTCAGGAGCAACTGGTGCGGATCGTGGCGGAGCCCGGTACGCTCTTTTGTCTTCCCCGAGCCAGCTTTCACCAGACGATCGCCAACACGCTGTCCGCCGAGCGGTACCGCGAGCATGTGGTGGAGAAGGGACTGGAGAGTGACTACCCGTCCCGGATCACGTCCGCGTTCGGCGAGTTCCCGTCTCCGCACGGTTCCCCGCCGGTGGTCATGCAGATGCGAGGACTGGCGATCTTCGGCCAAGCCCTCGGACTCTTGGGAACCTTTTCGACGGAGAGTGAATTCCAACGAATCCTTCGCTTCCGCGACTGGTTCTACGGCGCGCCGGCCATCACCGAACTCGAGGTCCGTCGGACCCGACCCTTCATCGGTCACATCACGGTCGCATACCTCGAACGCTCCCTTGCGCTCGACGAGAGGCGACGGCTGGCCAGTTCGGTGGACGGCATTAACCAAGCGCTGGGGGCCGAACCGCCGGTGTTTCACCTTGAGCGCGCTGAACTGCGTGCGTACTCGCACCTGGCCGAGTTCCACGCCCTTGCGGCGCTGCCGATGGTCAGACTCTGACTCATGCCCTTCATCGACGAATTTCCCCCGGCACCTCCCGGCTCGCGCCCCGCGAAGCGGCTCAGCGAAACACCCCATGTGCATCCGACTGCAACCATCCGCCGCAGCGAACTCGGCGGGTGGACGGATATCGGCCCCCAGTGCTCGGTCAGTGAGTCGAACATTGGGGACTACAGCTACCTTGCCGGGCAGGTGTCGATGGTCTGGACGGACGTGGGCAAGTTCTGCTCGATCGCCGCGCAGACGCGCATCAATCCCGGCAACCACCCGACTTGGCGAGTCACCCAGCACCACGCGACCTATCGGCGCATCCAGTATGGATTCGACACGGTGGAGGATGCGGACTTTTTCCGCTGGCGCAGCGATCACCGCTGCACGATTGGCCACGATGTGTGGATCGGCCACGGCGTGACGGTCATCGCCGGTCGGAAGATCGGCATCGGTGCGGTGATCGGCTCCGGTGCGGTCGTGACCCGGGACATTCCGCCCTACGCGATTGCGGTCGGCGTGCCGGCCCGCGTCGTGAAGTTCCGCTTTCCGCCCGAGGTGGTGGAGAAACTGCTGGCGACGCAGTGGTGGGACTGGGATCGGGCGACGCTGGAGGAACGATTCAAGGACCTCATCGACTTGGACGGTTTCCTGCGGAAGTACGGTGGCACACCCGCACCACGGTCTGCGCCAGCTCCGACCTCGGTGTAGGCTTGCGCGCGCTCATCGCTGCGGTTCAGGCCAAGGCCCCTCACGTCCATCCCCATGTCCGCCGATCCAGCGATGCTGAGCTACTACACCCAAAGGGCGCGCGAGTTTGACCGGGTGTATGAGAAGCCGGAACGCCAGGAGGATCTGGCCGTGCTGCGGGCGCGGGTGGCGGCCTTGCTGGGTGGACGACGGGTGTTTGAGGTGGCTTGCGGGACCGCGTGGTGGACCCAGCACTACGCACCGGTCGCGCGGGAGGTGTTTGCGACTGACCTCAGCGACGAGATGCTGGATCTCGCCCGCTCGCGGGGCCTTCCTTACCCACGCGTCCGGTTCGCGCGCGGCGATGCCTTTGCGCTGCCGGTGCCGCCACATCCCTGCGAAGCGGGCTTTGCGGCGTTTTGGTGGTCGCACCTCCGCCGGGACGGCGAGCTGGCCGCCTTTCTGGCGCACTTCCTCGAGCGCCTTGATCCGGGCGCTCGCTTCCTCTTCATCGACAATCGGTTCGTCGAGGGCAGCAGCACCCCCATCAGCCGGGTTGATGACCGTGGGAACTCCTACCAGGTTCGCCAATTGGAGAACGGCGCGACGCATGAGGTGCTCAAGAACTTCCCCACCCGAGAGGAGGTGGAGTACCTCCTCTCGGATCTGGCTCGCGAGACGGTCTGGGAGCCAGTGCGGCACTACTGGATGGTCTGGGGCGAGAAACGATGAAGCCGGGGATGGTCGGAGCGCTCGTCGTGGCTTTACTGGCGCTCCTTATCGCTGCCTGCCGTCCCCCGCCCGAGAACATCGCGCCCCTTCGCCTTGGGTACACCCCGGCGGAGGAGACCGTGGCGGATCGTGAAGGTGCGGCCCGCGCCCTTGCGGCTTACCTCCGGGCGCGCACCGGTCGCGAGGTGCAGATCGTCCGGACGGCCAGCTATGGACCGGCGGTCGAAGCGTTGGCGCGGGGCGAGGTGGACCTCATTGGATTAGGACCTTTCGCGTACGTCCTCGCGGCGGAGCGGGGAGTGGCGGAGGCGTTGGTCACGACGGCCGTGGACGGTCGCATCCGGACCTACCGGAGCGTCCTCATCGCGCACCGGAGCAGCGGGCTGCTCAACATGGAGGACCTGGCGCGGGCGGCACCCCGCCTGACTCTGAACTTCACGGATTCCGCGTCGAACTCCGGTTATCTTGTGCCCCGGGCACGCTTGCTCGAGCATGGATTGGATCCGGAACGTTCCTTCGCGCGCGTGACGCACACGCTCAGCCACTCCGTCTCGGTGCTGAATGTCGTGCACGGGCGCGCAGCGGTCGCTGGCGTGAATGCGTCCACGCTCGAACGGTTGCTGGCTCGCGGCCGGGTTCCCGCTGGCGAACTCGTCACCCTGTGGGAGTCGCCCGCGCTTCCCAGCGGCCCGGTCGTCGTCCGCAAACAACTGCCGGATTCCCTGAAGCGCGAGCTGCAGGCGGCGCTGGTCGAACTCCCCGTGGCCGACCCGGCGGCATGGAGGCTCGTGGAGGCGCAGTTCGCGGATCCCGTCACCCGCTATGTTGCGTGCGATGACCGTCTTTACGAAGGCCTGCGGGCCCTGTGGACGACGGCGGTAAGGCCCGTCGAGGGCGGATGGGCTCCCGACGGGGCTGGTGTGGGGCTTCCGGCACCGGCCGGGGTCCGCAGTTCGACTCAGTAGGCGACGGCGCGTCCCACCGGCCCCCCGAGTTGGAGCTTCAGGCGTCCGTCGACCCAGGCGGACGAAACAAACGCGTGCGACTCGCGCAGGTGGAAGGCGGCGAGATCGGCCTTCATGCCGACCTCGATGCTGCCCAAATCGCTCCATCCGAGGATACGGGCAGGATTGCGCGTCACGAGGTTCACGGCCTCGGGCACCGGTGTTCCCCGTTCCATCATGAGGGCGACCGAGCCGAGCAGGGAGGGGAAGTGGTAGTCGCTGCACAGGGCGTCCACCAGCCCCTCGGCGAGAGCGACGGGCGCGGACAGGTTCCCGCAGTGCGATCCTCCGCGGAGGTAGTTCGGGGCGCCCATGCAGACGGAAAGCCCGAGTTCCCGGGCCTTTCTTGCCGCCTCGATCGTGGTGGGCATCTCGGCCAGGGTCGCGCCCATCTCCGCCGCCTCGACGACGTGCTCGACGGTGGTGTCATCGTGGCTGCCGATGCAGATCCGGCCGGCGAATCCGTCGCGGATCGTCGCGCGGTTGTTGATGCCGCGGTTGATCTCGATCTTTCGGGCGAGTTCCGCGCGCGCCTCCTCCAGAGTCCGGTCCCCGCGGGCGGCCCGCTTCCGGGCGAGTTCCTCCAGGTCCTTGAACTGGCGTTCCCCGGGAATGTTCTCGTTGAAGACAATGTTTCCCACGCAGGTGAGCGACTGCAGGTGGCTGACGAGATCATCCACCGGGCCAAAGTTCGTGTCCCAACGGACGTGCAGGAAGTGCCGGGCGAGGGCGCCGGCCCGCAGTTGCTCGTACTGGTCCGCCAGACTCCGGCCGTTCCCGCCCCACAGGGTCGACTCTTTGTCCGAGTCGGCTGAGTAGCGGACGGCGCCGAGCACGGTGGTGATGCCGCTGGCCAGCGCCCTCTGGTCCATCATGTGGAAGGCGATCGGGAGCGGGAAGTGAGTCTTCGGACGCGGATTGATCTCCTTCTCGAGGTAGTCCGTGTGGAGGTCGATCAAGCCAGGGATGAGCCACTGGCCATGCAGATCGTTCCCTTCGGAGAAGTGGCGGTCCGCGATGATCTCGGCGATCCGACCCTCCTCGATCACAAGGGATCCCTCGATGATCTCGGACGGCGTGACGATACGGGCGTTGGTGAGGATGAGTGGATTGGGCATCTGGGTGAAGGCGGTGGTTACTTGAGTACTCCCTCCGGCAGGAGACGGCGTCGGACGGCGTCGGAGATCCGCTCCATTCCGGTGATGAGAAGGATGATGAGGAGAATGAGCGCGAAGGCGTCCGCGTAGCGCAGGACCTTCATCGCCAGTTGCAGTTCGAAGCCGACGCCGCCGCCTCCGTAGACTCCGAGCGCGATCGCGGCGCGAAGGTTGACATCGAAGGCATAGAACGAGCGGCCCACCACGACCGGCAGCACCTGGGGCATGACGGCGTAGCGAATGACCTGCCAGCGCCCGGCGCCGACGAGTTCCACCGCCTCGCACGGACCGGCCTCGACCTCCTCGATCGCGTCGGCGAACAGCTTCCCGAACATCCCGATGCTGCCGATCGCAAGCGCGATCATGGCGGCGAACGGGCCGTAGCCGAAGGAGATGAAAAGCACGAGCAGCACGACGAAGTTGGGCGTGGCCCGCTCGAGGCCGAAGAGCACTCGGGTGACCGAACGGAGGACAGGGTGGAGCGTGGTGTTCCGGGCGGCGACGAGGGCGAGGACGAACGCCAGCAGGCAACCGGTCACGGTGCCGAGGAACGTCATCGCGAGTGTCGTCCCGATCGTCTCGAAGAGCCCCGGCTTGCGCCACAGCAGGGCAATGTTCGGCGGCAACATCTCCGCGGCGAGACGGACGAGATGGTGGAACTCGGTCACGAGCATCCACGGACGGAACCCAAGCCCGATCCCGGCGATGGCGAGCGCGGCCGATCCGACGACGACCACCGCCAGATTCCTGCGGAAGAGACGCGAGGGTGGGACGGGCGAGGCCGCGATCCCGAGTCGGGAGACGCTCACCGGAGGCCTCCCTTCTCCAGCACCTTGCGGCGCAGGAAGTCGGAAATGCGTTCCGCGCCGAAAACGAGGGCCAGCGTGACGAGGACGGCCATCATCGCGCGCTCGTACTCCAGCAGGGCCATGGCTTTCTGCAGTTCCCACCCGATCCCTCCGGCGCCGACTGCTCCAAGCAGCACGGATGCGCGTAGATTGATCTCGAAGCGGAAGATCGCATTGGCGAGGAACGACGGCATGACCTCCGGGAGGACCGCGTAGCGGACCACCTGCCACCGACTGGCACCGACGCAGGCGACCGACTCGATGACCCTCGCATCGATTTCTTCGATGGCGTCGGCAAAAAGCCGTCCGAGCATTCCGACGCTGCCGATCGCGAGGGTCACGACGCCGGGAAACGGTCCTACCCCCAGAGCGGCCACCAGGAGGAGGAGCACGACGATCTCGGGCAGCGCGCGCTCGACCGCGATCAGACTGCGCGCGGAGGAGCGGAGCCACGCGGGAGAGAGATTCGCGGCGCCGGCGAGCCCGAACAGGATTGAAAGCGCGACGCCAAACGGCGTCGCGACCGCTGCGAGCAGCACCGTCACGAGCGCGGGTCCGACCATCTCGGCGAGTGAGCCCACGTCGGGCGGAAAAAAGAACGCGAGGACGCTCAATCCCCGGAAGAGACCCGGCAGGAAGCCGACCACGTCGACCCGGCAGAGGATTGCCGATCCCAGCACCAGGGCTCCCATCAGGGTGGCGGCCCCGATGATCCGCCATGGCCTGCGAGCCCGGCCGGCGCGGGCGGGGTGGGTGAGGGTGGGGGACGAGGCACTCACGACGGGTGGTCCGGCACGAGGAGGCCCACCGGCGGGATCGGTTCGGAGCCCGCGGGTGGCACCGCTGGCGGAGTGGGACGGAGCACCTGCATCAACTCGTCCCCGTAGATCTCCTCCAGTTCCGCATGGCTGAGGCCCGGCGCCCCGTCGTAGACCACCGCGCCGCGCTTGATCGCGATCACGCGCGTGCAGAAGCGTGCGGTCATCTCTGGCTGATGGAAGACGCCCAACACCGGCGTGGTGCGCGAAAGAGGCTGGAGCAGTTTCATGATCGCGAGCGAGTTGCTCGGGTCCAGCGCCGCGATCGGTTCGTCCGCGAGGAACAGCGAGGGGCGCTGGAAGATGGCCCGCGCGATCGCCACGCGTTGCATCTCGCCTCCGCTCAGGGAACCGGTGACGCGGTCCGCATACGATTCCATCTTGACCTGGCGCAGTGCTTGGACGGCCTCCTCCGCCTCGGCGTCCGTGAAACCGTAGAGCCAGGAGCGCAGCGGATGGATCTGCGCCAGCCGTCCGATCATCACGTTGTCGAGGACCCGCAGGCGCTTGACGAGGTTGAAGCCCTGAAAGATGACGCCCATGCGCCGGCGCGCCTCGCGCTGGTTCCTCCCGGTGCAACTCGTGAGTTCGAAGGAACGGCCGTCCGGCTCGACGAGCCGCGCCGAGCCCGCATCGGCCTTGGTCAGGCCAAGAATGCAGCGCAGGGTGAGCGACTTTCCGGCGCCGCTGGCTCCGAGGATGCCGACGAACTCACCGCGGCTGACCGTAAAGCTGATTCCGTTCAGGAGCACCCGGCCGTCCGGGAGCGACTTGGTGAGGCGATCGACGTGGAGCATCGGGGTCCGGGGGTGATCGGTCATGAGTTTAGGCCCAAGCCCGGGGTGTCCCGGATGGCGCGGCGGTAGTAGTCCAGCGTCGCGGAACCCACCGGGAGATACCCGGAGACCGGAACCGAGTACTGCCGCGAGACCTCGGCCCAGCGGGGCGGATCCCCCTCCGGCAACTCGATCAGCAGGCGGGCGAGGTGCGTCTTGAGCGCAGCCGGGAGGGCTGATCGGACCGCGAGCACGGAGCTGACCAGGGGCGGTGACTGCCAGATCACCTCGACCTCGCCGGACCCGATGCGATGGCGTTCGATCGCGCGCCGCAGCGAAGAGTCGCTCAACGCCGCCACATCGACCTGCCCCGCCCTCGCCGCGAGCAGGTTGGTTACGCCGTCGGTCCCATAGATCACTTGCCGGAAGTCTCGTTCCGGGGAGATCCCGAGTTGGTGGAGATGGACGCGCGGGGCGAAGTGACCGGACGTGGAGACAACCTCCTCGAAGGCGAACACGAGGTCCTTGGAACGACGGCGCAAGTCCTCCGACGACTTGATCCCTGAGCCGGCGGCCGTCACGAGGATGCCCCGATAACTTGCCGGCGCGCCATCCGGGCCCTTGTTCACGAGAAGGGCCTCAAGCCCGACCCTTTGCTCGGCCAGCAGAAAGGGCCAGGGCGAGAAATTGCACAGGTCGATTCGCCCGGCCCGCATGGCCTCCATCGCGGCGTTGGCGTTTTCGAGGCTGAACACCTCGATGGGGCGCTCAAGACGAGGCCGGAGGTAGTCACTCAGCGCGCCGTAGGCGCCGGCGTACCGCTCCTCCATGTCGATCTGGGGGACGAATGCGATTCGCAGTGGGCTGTGGCCAGGCGAACGCACGGCGGGCGCGCAGCCTCCGGCGGAAAGGGCGGCGAGCCCGATGAGCCGGAGAAAGGCGCGCCTGGCGTGCATGGGCGGTGAAGGGGTCAGGCCGGACGGCGGATTCCGGATGGTCGGGAGAGCGAGGGCGGCGCGACGGACGGCTATGGAATCAGATCCAGATGCTTCACGCCCCGGGCGAGAGCCCGGAGGGAGTCAAAGTCGCGGTCGCTTGCCGCCACCCACCGTATGCCCGGCGAGAGGTAGAGCGGCTCGATGAGCGCCCACGCGGCGGGATCGGCGGAGGGAAAGGCAAGGTAGGCGGCGAGGAGCTCCGACTTGAAGTCCGCCGGCAGATCCCGGCGGACGGCGATGATCGAGGCCATGATCGGCTCTGATTCCCAGAGCACGCGGACGTCGCCTTCGGCGATCCGGCCCTTTTCGATCATGTTGTGGAGCGAGGTCGTGGTGATCGCGGCGAGATCGACCTTCCCGGCCTTGGCCGTCATGATCGACGAGGTGTGGCTCATCGAGAACATGGTCTGCTTGAAGTCGCGCTCGGGGTTGAGGCCGAGCGATTCAAGATAGGCGCGGGGCACCAGATGCCCGGAGGCTGAGGCGGGATCGGCCCAGGCGAGGGTGAGCGAGCCAGCCTTTGCCTTGACGTCGTCCATGCTGCGCAGGGCGCTCGCGGCGGGAACGATGAATCCGGAGCGGTAGCGGTTGGGCTGGCCATCGTTGAAGCCCGGTGCAACCAGGGGCTCGGCGACCCCATGGGCGCTGGCGATGAGGTAGGCGAACGGGGCGAGGCCGCACACGTCGAGCTTTCCGGCGCGCATGGCCTCGATCGCGGGAGAGTAGGTGCCGGTCTGAACGAGCTCCACGGGCATTCGCAGCGTACGTTCAAGGTAGGCGCGCACGCCGTCCCAGCGCGCCCGCCGCTCGACGTCCTCATCGTTGGGTACCCAGCCGATGCGCAGGGAGCTGGGCCGCGCGGCGGGCTGGTCGGCCGCACCCGGACGGGAGCAGCCAGCGACGGCGAGACCGAGGCCGAGCACCATGAGGGAAAGGAACGCCGCTCGCATCGCGGAGAGGATCCTCAAGCGGTTACCGACTCCGTCACGCGGCCGAACTCCAGATGGAGCCGTCGGTCGCACATGCGGGCAAGCGTGTGGGCGTCGTGCGTGATCAGAACGATCGACGAGCCGTGGGCCTTCTGGGCCAGGAAGAGGTCGATGACGATGTCCTTTGTCTTCAGGTCCAACGAAGCCGTCGGCTCGTCGACGAGGAGGAAACGGGGAGCCGCGATGATTGCGCGGGCAACGTTGACGCGCTGCTGCTCGCCTCCGGAAAACGTGGCGGGAAAGGCGTCCCACAATTCGCGCGGAAGCCCCAGTCGGTCGAGGAGTTCCCGGGCCCGATCGAGGGCCTCGGCCCGATCCCCGCCCCGACGCAGCAGGGCCTCAGCGACGACGTCGGCCGCTGGCACGCGGGGAATGACCGAAAGGAACTGCGAGCAGTACACCATCTCGGTCTGCCGCAGGCGGATGATGTCGTGTTCGCGTGCCGCCACCAGATCGACCACGGGGCCGGCCGCGGTGCGGAAGTGCATCTCCCCGGAGGACGCGAGATAGGTGCGGTAGAGGCACTTCATCAGCGAGCTCTTCCCGGACCCCGACTTTCCGGTGAGGCCGAGGATCTCGCCCTCGGCCATTTGGAAGGAGACGTCGGTGAGCGCCGCGATGTGCTTCTGGTTCTGGATGTGCAGGTGGAAGTGCTTGGAGACGTTCCGGACGTCGAGGATCGGATTCATGGCGAAGGGCCTCAAAGGAGGGAGCTGACCAGCAATTGGGTGTAGGCGTGCTGGGGATCCTGCAGGATCTGGTCGGTCAGGCCTGATTCGACGATCCGGCCGTTCTTCATCACCATCGTTCGGTCCGTCAGCATCCGGATCACGGCCAGATCGTGGGAGACCACGATCATCGAGACGCCCAGCTCACGCTGCAACTGGCGGATCAGGTCGAGGACCCGAGCCTGCACGGACACGTCGAGACCGCTCGTGACCTCGTCAAGGAACAGGAGGGGAGGATTGTTCGCGATGGCCTTGGAGATCTGCACCCGCTGCTGCATGCCTCCGGAGAACGTGGACGGAGTGTGATCCATGCGGGCGACCGGGACCTCCGTCTTGCCGAGAAGGTAGGCGGCACGCTCGCGGATCCGGCCGACGTGGAAGCTGCCGGCCATGAGGAGCTTCTCAGCGATGTTGCCGCCGGCGGAGAATCCGAAGTTCAGGCCGTCGCGCGGATTCTGGTACACCATCCCCATGAGGGTGTTCCGGGCGTGCCGCTTCCGCTGGTTCGAGAGCGTGAGCAGGTTGGTCTGGGCTTCGTCGAGGGCGCTCAGGTAGACCTCGCCCGCGGTGGCGACCTGGTCGAAGTAGAGCAACTGGATCAGCGTGCTCTTGCCCGAGCCCGATTCGCCCACGATGCCGAGTACCTCACCGGGATAGAGGTCGAAGTTGATCTCCGCGCAGGCGACGATGGCGTCGGTCTCGGGGCAAATGTTGGAGTTGAAGCGCGGCCCGGTGTACTGCACCGAGGTCGCGATGGGCTCGCCGTAGATCTTGGTCAGGTTGCGGACTCGCAGGAGCCAGCCGGTGTCGGAGTCTTGGCAGTTCATGCGGGGAATCAAAGGGGGTTTTGGAAGAGCCGCTGCGGCGGACGTTGCCCGAGGCGCACCTTGTCGAGGAAGTCGGAGTCGTTGATCACGAACTTCCGGGTGGACTCGGACTCATAGATCTCGTCCATGAACGCACGGTCGCCTCCCGAGGCGGCACAGACGATCTCGCGGAATTCCTCCACGCGGAACTTCACGTCCTCGAACTCCAGGGGTTCGACGCGCGTGAAGGGAGGAACGCAGTGCAGCCGCTTCTCGCGACCCGCCGAGAACACGTGCAGACACGGAGCCATCGAGAGGTTGGGCACGTCCCACCGCGGGATCGGCGAGGGCGTCATGATGTAGCGCCCGTTGACCCGCACAGGATAGCCGGCGCCGTTCATGATCGCCCCGAACTTCACGTAACTCTCGTAGAGGGCGACCCACATCTTCGCGTAGTCGGCCTCGGCGTGCATGACGCGCGTCTTGAACTCGTAGCGCTCGACGCTGCGCAGGGGCTCCGGCTGCGGCACCTGGAAGACAATGATCTGGCGCTCGGTCAGAATCTCCTCCGGCTTGCGGTGGCGCGTCTGGATGAGGGTGGCCTCAGCGGTGTCGAAGGTCGTGCGGCAGTTGGTCATGCGCCGGACGAAGTCGCGGAGGTTGCAGGCGTTCACCGAGGCGTCGCTGCCTTGGTCGATGATCTTGAACACGTCGTCCGGTCCAATGATCGACAGGCTGGCGTGGAGCCCCCCGGTGCCCCAGCCTCGGGCGATCGGCATCTCGGGTGAGGAGTAAGGGACTTGGTACCCGGGGATGGCGATGGCCTTGAGAATCTTCCGGCGGATCTCGCGCTTTGTGCGTTCGTCGATGAACGCGAAGTTGTAGGTGTGCTCGAATTTGCGGGCGGCGATCATGAAGGGGAGGGAGTCGTGGTGACCGCGGCGGCCCCGAACCCGAGTTGGCCGCGCTTGCGGTCCTTGCGTTCGATGGCTTGGCGCAGGTTGGAAAGACTGGATTGAAAGGTGACGTAGTGGGGCAGTTTGAGGTGGTTGGTGAACCCGTAGCTTTCGATTCCCTCGGTGTGGTAGAGCACGAACTCCTGGCTCTGGCAGGGCGCGTCCCCGCCGCTGCGCATCGCGCGGTCGAGGATGCCCATCGCGATGGCCTTGGTCTCGTTCTGTCCAAAGCAAAGCCCGTAGCCGAGCGACAGGGCCGGAGACTCGTCCCGCCGCTGGACGCGGAGTCGCGAAATCATCTCCGCCTCGGTGAGCCGGATCCGGCCCAGCACGCGAATGCGGCCGCGGGCGTCCCGCACCCGGACGGGAACTTCGCCCACGCGCAGTTCCCCCACGGTCGCGTGCGTCGATCCGAAACCGCGCTGAGCGCTGTAGGCGAGGGCCATCAGGCCGCCGGTTTCAGCGCGGGCCAGCATCTGCAGCGCGGCCGACCGCGGGGCGGGAAACTTCACCGCCTCGCGGGTCACGTCAACCACGCGGCGCGAGGCGCCGTCGTCAACCTCGCGCAGGAGTCCCTGCGCCTGCAGCAGATCGATCACCTTCGGCAGTGTGGTCACCGGCACGGCGGGCCGGTCCGGAGCGGCGGCCTCAAACTGGGCGAGGAAATCCTCGATGTGACCAAGCGTCTCCGTGGCCAGCCGCCCGTCGAGAAGCCTCTGGGAATAGTCGCGGGTCGGTCCGAGGATCTGTCCGCCGGGGATCTCCCGGAAGGCCGAGGAGAGGCGCCGCCGGATGAACATTTCCCGCGTCGCCAGCGTCTCCGATGTATAGCGGCGCTGGAGCGTGGCGCGGTACGCCCGCAGCATGAACGCCGACTCAAAGACGTCGCCTTCGTTCTGCTTCAGGACAAGGGCGGCATGCTCCGGCGCATAGAGGGAGGCCTCCCCCGTGATCTTGTCGAGGAGGAGGCGGAACTGTCCCTGAATCTGCCCGATCGAGACGGGCGAGGTGCGACCGCGTACGCGGTAGTACTCGACGAGTCGGATCGACTGCGCGATCGCGTCCTCACCTCCCTTGATGGCGACGTAGCCCATGGCGATCGGCTCAGACGGTGGCCCACGACACGCGGGTGGTGCGGGGAAGGCAGATGATCCCGCCATCGTCCGCGGTCACGATCGCATCCACCCCGAGGGGAAATTCCCGGTTCCGACGGCCGAGCGCCTCGAGATTCCGGGCATGCAGGCCGTTGATCACGACATGGCTGGTGGTCTCGATGCCGGGTCCGGAGAGTGTGAGTTCGAGACCGCCCGCGCCCGAGGAGCGACTCATCCGGCTGACCTGAAGCACGATCGTTGCCCCCGTCTCCGGATACGTCGGAATGCCCGCGCGGGCCACCGCGATGCGTTCGGCGGAAGCGACGTCGCCTCCGTCGAGGAAGACAAAGTCGGCCTCCGCAACCGGGACGGCCCGTGCGCCCGTGTTGACCTGAACGTAGCGGATCGCGTCCGGTCCGAGAAGCGCGGCATCGAAGGTGCTGTCGGAGTCCAGCAGTGCGAGGGCCGTGCAGGCGGCGGCGTTCGTCAGCGGCGGGGGCGGGGTTATGGCGACCGTGGCGAAGCGGTCGATCTTTCCCGGACGGGCCATGGCATCGAGCAGGGTCCGGAAGTGACGCTGCGAATCAAAGATCTCGTGGTAGGTGGTTTCGCGGATCATGGGTAGTGCGGCTAGTCCTGCTCCATCAGCTTGAAGTCCACCTGCGAGCGGAGGATGTGGTTGAACTCGCGTTGTTCCTCAGCGGCGAGGTGGGACCGGTGCGTCTCGAGGAAAGCGCTCACTTCCGGCGATTGCTCCCGACCCGCGTGCAGCAGCGCGTCGCAGACGGCGATACAGTACGCGCGGACCGGTTCGTCGCCGAGGCAGAGGCCGTGGCCGACCGCACCATCGACGGTCACATCGCATTCGGAGGTGAGGGCTTCCCCAAGGAAGAACTCCTGCTTCTCGAGGGAGTCCTCCGCACGGATCATGGTGAGGCAGACGCCGGGCGGGCGGGTGACGACGATCTGGTGCCTCGTCTCAAGGGATTCGACCAAGGCTTGGAGTGCCGCGAGGTCGCACTCGCAGAGGACCCTGTCGGTGTCGGGTGAATTCGCCTGCATGACCAGGAGGATGCGGGCCCGCGGTTAAGGTTGAATAAATCGGCGGTGAAGCTGCGATGAATCGCCGCCCGCAAGCCGTGCTTCGCTTCTCGTTCGTAAAGATCGGGGAAAGGCGGGGTGAAGCTCTCGTTAGCCGCCGGAAAGCGTTTGATCGCAGAGGGCGCGGGAGGGCTACTGAGGGGCCGTGGCCTCCCTAGATTCCCTCTCGTCGACCCTTGCGCCCGGAGCGGTGCTCTCGCGCCTGCTGCGCCTGTGCTGGCGGCATCGCTCGGCCTGCCTTGGCGTGCTTGTGCTGCAGGTCGGTGCGACCGGGCTGAGCATGGCAGGGGTCGGACTCGCGGGCTTGGGCATCGACTTCATCCGCGTCACGGTCTTCCCGGGCTCGTCGACCCTCCGCTGGCCGCTGGACTGGCAACCGCCGGCCGGTCTCGACCCGTTCACGGTGGTGCTGGCGTTGGCCTTGGCGGTGCTGCTGGCGGCGCTCTTCCGCGGGGTGGCGAGTTGGTGGGCGGGGGTGCTCCTCGCGCGACTCGTCCACATTCGTTTGCTCGCGCCGCTCCAGCGGCAGGTCTTTGCCAAGCTGCAGCGCTTGGGCTTCGCGTTCTTCGACCGCCATGGTAGCGGGGCCCTGATCAACCGCGCGACGGGGGACGTGCAGGCGGTGCGGACCTTTGTGGAGTCGGTGCTTCTCCAGACCCTCACCATGGTCATCTCGCTGGCGATCTGTCTCGCCACCATGGTGGTGATCCATGCGCGACTGACGCTGGCGTGCCTCGCCACCATGCCGCTGCTCTGGATCGCCTGTGTGTGGTTCTCCCGCGTCGTCCATCCCCTTTATCGGGAGGGACGCAACCACTTCGACCACTTGATCCTTCTGCTCGCTGAGAGCCTGCAGGGCGTCGCCGTGATCAAGGGCTTCTCCCGCGAGGAAACCATGCAGGCTTCGTTTGCGGCTCAAAACCAGCGGGTGCGCGACCATCAGCGGTCGATCTTCTGGCGGGTCAGCACCTTCTCGCCGGCGATCGACCTGCTCACGCAGGTCAATCTCGCCGTCCTGCTGCTTTACGGAGGCTGGCTGGTGATCTCGGATCAACTCGCCCTCGGGACGGGACTAATCGTCTTCGCGGGCCTGCTGCAGCAGTTCTCGAATCAGGTCGCGATGATCGCGCAGATCGCCAACGGGGTCCAGGAGAGCCTGGCCGGAGCGCAGCGGGTGTTTGAGATCCTCGATGCGCCCGAGGAGGTGGCGCCGCCGGCGTCTGCGCGCGCGTGGCGCGCTCCGCGTGGTGAGATCTCCTTCGAGTCGGTCACCTTCGCCTTCGCTGGCGGTCGTTCCGCCCTGCAAGAGGTCAGCCTCCGGGTGGCGCCGGGCGAGTGCGTGGCGGTGGTGGGTGAGACGGGCGCGGGCAAGACCGCGCTCCTAAGCCTGATCCCGCGGTTCTACGATCCCGTGGAGGGTTCCGTCCGCATTGATGGCATCGATGTGCGAAGCCTCGATCTGGCGTTGCTCCGGCGGCGCGTGGGCATGGTCTTCCAGGAAAGCGTCCTCTTCAGCGACACCGTCGCCGCCAACCTCCGGTTCGCCGCTCCGTCCGCCTCGCAGTCCGAGATGGAGGCGGCGGCGCGCGCGGCCCGCGCCCACGACTTCATCATGGCGCTGCCGAACGGCTATGAGACCGTGCTTGGGGAAGGCGGGGTGGATCTCTCCGGCGGGCAGCGGCAGAGGCTGGCGATCGCCCGCGCGCTGCTCGGCCGGCCCGTGGTCCTGTTGCTGGACGATCCCACTGCGGCGATCGATCCGGAGACAGAGCACGAGATTCTCGCCGCGATCGAGGAGGCGATCGCCGGGCGGACCACCTTCATCGTCGCGCACCGGCTCAGCACTCTCCGCCGCGCCGACCGGATCGTGGTTCTGGAGCGCGGCCGGATCGTGCAGATTGGCCCACACCGAGAGTTGGTCCGACAGGACGGACCGTACCGTGCGGCGGCCCTTCACCAGATGGTTGACGACGAGAGTCGACGGCTGTTGGAGCGGGACTTCAATGAGGCGGCGGGCCGGGCCGCCGGAGCACTCTCGCCATGAGTCTCCGGGCGGCGGCCGGGCTCGCAGGGCCGAGGGACGTCGGGGATGGACGTGACGCCGTCCCGGGCGGCGCAATGGAGTGGGCGGTGCTGCGCCGCATTCTCTCCTACACCCGTCCCTACGCGGTGAAGCGCAACGTGGTCTTCGCACTGACCCTCGCGCGGGCCGTGCAGAAGCCGGCGATGGCATGGGCGTTGGCCGCCGTAATCAACGGGCCGATCCTCACGGGGGACGTGCGCGGCACGGCGTGGGGAGCCGCAGGCTTCCTCGCCCTCGCGGTCTTCACGGAGCTCACCTTCCACTTCCGCCAGCGACTCGCCCTGGAACTTGGTGAGTCCGTCGTGCACGATCTCCGCGACGCCGTCTACCGTCAGTTGCAGCGCCAGCCGATGGACTTTTTCAACCGGACGCGGCAGGGACATGTGCTGAGCCGCGTGATCACGGACATCGAAGCCGTGCGCCGCGGCGTCCAGAATGTGTTCTTCTTCAGCCTGCTGCTGGTTGGGCAGATGATTGGCGCCGCCGTGCTGATGTGGCACTACAGCCCGTGGCTCTTCGCCACCCTCCTCCTCGTGGGGCCGCCGGTTTGGTGGACCAGCCGGCATTTTCATCCGAGGCTGGTGGGTCTCTCCCGAGCGACTGCCGAGAGCCAGAGCCGGCTCACCGGAATGGTGGCCGAGTCGGTGAAGGGAATGCGATTGATTCAAGCCTGCTCCCGTCAGGATCAGGGAGACGAACGCTATGGAACCCTGGTCGAGCGCCATGCCGGCAACAATCTTCGTCTCGCGGGAGATTCAGCCCTCTACGTTCCACTACTCGATCTGAACAGCCAGCTCTTCACGGCGGCGATGCTGGTCGTCGGCGGATACGGTGCCCTTCACGGCATCGCCGGTCTCGACGTGGGGAGCCTCGTGGCGTTCCTGTTCCTGCCGAATCTGTTCTTCCAGTCGCTGCAGCATCTCGCCACCCTTTCCACACAGGCGATCGCGTCGGTGGCGGGAGCCGAGAGGGTCTTCCAACTGATTGACGAGCAACCCGTCTGGAAGGATGCGCCCGAGGCCGTCGCCCTGTCGCAGACTGGTGCCCTACACTCGGCCGCGAGATCGGCCGCGAGATCGGGTGCGCGGGTGGTTTTCCGGAACGTGTCCTTCGGCTATGTGCCCGCGAGGCCGGTGCTTTGCGACGTTTCGTTCTCGGTTGAGCCGGGCCAGACGGTCGCCTTGGTCGGTCCGACGGGCAGTGGGAAGACGACGCTGGTCAGCCTTCTTGCGAAGCTGTATCCCGTTTCGTCCGGGCGCATCGAGATCGATGGCCATGACATCGCGGGCCTCACGGGGGCATCGATCCGTGCCCAGATGGGCATCGTGCCTCAGGCCAACTTCCTGTTCTCTGGCACCGTGATGGACAACGTCCGTTTCGGGTGTCCGTCCGCCAGCGACGAGGAGATCCGCGCGGCGGCTCGGCGACTCGACTGCCTCGATCTCGTTGAAGCGATGCCTCAGGGCTTCCTCACCGAAGTGGGAGAGAGGGGAGGCGCCCTTTCGCTCGGTCAGCGACAGTTGGTGTGCTTTCTGCGGGCGCTGCTGGCCGAGCCTCGTCTGCTCATCCTCGACGAGGCCACCAGTTCGGTGGATACCATCACTGAGGCTCGGCTCCAGCGCGCGCTGGAGCGGCTCTTGGAGTCGCGGACCAGCTTCGTCGTCGCGCACCGGCTCAGCACCATCCGTCGTGCCGACCTCATCCTCGTGCTGGATCGCGGTGCCATTGTGGACCGGGGCTCACACCTTGAGTTGCTCGCCCGGCCGGGCCTTTATCGCTCGCTCTACCGGCAGTTCGCGCTCTCGGATCTGAGCTAGGGAGTCGGCCGAGAGGGGCGGGGCTTCGCGGCCCTCCCGTACGGGCAGGTGCACCGTGAAGGTCGAGCCCTGTCCGACCCGGCTCTCGACGAGGATCTTCCCGCCCAGAGCCTGGGTGAGGTGCTTGACGATGCTGAGACCAAGGCCATTTCCGCCGGCCGCCCGGTCGCGGGAACGATCCGTCCGGTAAAACCGCTCGAAAATCCGCTCGAGATGTTCCTCCTCAATGCCAGCGCCGGTGTCGGAGACGATGAAGGCCGCGCTCTCGGCTGTCGCCAACACGCTGACCGTCACCCGTCCGCTGGCCGGGGTGTGAGTGATGGCGTTGTGAATGAGGTTGTTCAGAATCAGACGGAGCGACTCCTCGTGCGAGCGAAGGATTAGAGGTTTGGTGTCGTGGACTGCGACCAGATCGACTCCTCTCCGCGCCGCGACCTCCGAAAAGGTCTGGATGCAACCGTGGACAACCGTGGAAGCGTCCACGGGCTGCAGCACCGGTGGGTTCGGGTCGGACTCCAGTTGCGAGAGTATGAGGAGTTCGCTAACGAGGTCGACGAGCCGTTCGCTTTGGAGTCGAATCTTCTGGAGGAAGCGACGCTGCGTGAGCGTATCCACGGGCTCCGGTCCCTGCAGGATGTCTAGCAAGGCCCCGATCGCCGTCAGCGGTGTCTTGAGTTCGTGGGACACGTTGGCGGTGAAGGTGCGTCGCAGTTCCTCCAGACGCCTGAGCTCGGAGAGATCGTGCAGCACCAGCAGGACTCCGAAGGGGGCGTTCGCCTCGTCGCGAAGCGGGGTGGCGGCGACGCGGAGCACGAGATCGCTGGGGTGTCCGTGGATGCGCAATTCCTGGATCACGCGCTGAGTCCCCTCGATCGCCTGCCGATAGAGGTCGAGCGCGGGACGCAGCGTGAGTTGCGACTCCACGGTCTTGCCTTCGGCGCGCGTGGACTCGAAACCCAGCAGGCGCGTCGCCACTTCATTGTGATACGCGATCACTCCCTTGGCCGTCACGGCGACGACCCCGTCCGACATGCTGGCGAGCAGCGTGGAGAGGCGCTGCCGCTCCCGAATCTCCCCGCGGATGCGCCGCTCGACATCATCGAGCATGCGATTGATGGTCGTTGCGACCACCCCGATCTCATCCCGTCGCTGCAGCGTGATGCGTCGGGCGAAATCGCCTTCGGCAATCCGTTGGCAGGCGTCCCGGATCGAGACCAACGGTCGGGTGGTGTGGCGTGCGAAGCCGAAGCCGAGGCCGAGGGCCAGCAGGGCATTGAGCACGGCGCCCGTCAGGACTCTGCCTTGGAGCGCGGCGAGTTGGTTCTCGACCTTTGCGAGCGGGAGTCCAGCCCGGACATAGCCAATGATTTCGTAGTCGAGGACGATCGGTGTCACCAGCAGGCGGTGCAGATCGCCTTGGGAACGGAGCGCGCGGCTGGCCTCGCCTCGTCCGATGTCCCGCGCCGCGATGAACTCGGGCAGGCGCAGGAGCGACGCGCCACTTTCCGGTTCGCCCAACGGGGCGGAGGAAGCGGCGACCTCGCCGTTGGCGAAGACAATGGTCAGGATGAACCCCGTCTGCTCGCTCACTTCACGGATGTGCTGCGGGAGGCTCGTTGACCACAGGTGCTCGGGGTTCGCCGCCTCCATCGCGGCGATCAACCGAGCCGTTCCAAGCAAGGTCGAATCCAGCGTCCGCAGCGTCTCCCGGCGCCAGGCACCGAGCAGGATCCCTGCGATGACCGCCGTGGAAACCGCGACCAGAGCGGCGTAGCCGACGAACACCTTCCAAAAGAAGGAGTGTCGGATCAGCGCGATCATGGCTGACGGATCAAGCGCCGACACCACTCGCAAACCGGTAGCCCACGCCACGCACTGTTTCGAGGAAGGCGTGGGCGGCCCCAAGCTTCCGGCGCACCGAGCGCACGTGGACGTCGATGTTGCGGTCGATCACGACCGCTTTTTCACCGATGACTTGGTTGAGCAACTGATCCCGTGTGAACACCCGCCCGGGATTTGCCGCCAGAAAACGGAGCAGGCGAAATTCCGTCGCGGTCAGGACGATCAACTCCCCTTCGTATCTCACCTCATGGCGCAGGGCGTCGATCACCAAACCTCCCCGGCGAAGAACGTCGCGCTCGCATTCCCCCCTCAAGTCGCCACGGCGGAGGACGGCCCGAATCCGCGCCAGAAGTTCCCGGGTCTTAAAGGGCTTGGTGATGTAGTCATCCGCACCCAGCTCCAAGCCAACGAGCACGTCGCTCTCGTCCCCTTTCGCGGTCAGCATGATGATGCAACTGCCGCGCAGGACGGGATCGCCCTTGATCCGCCGGCATACCTCGGTCCCTTCCATGCCGGGTAACATCAGGTCAAGCACGACCAGGTCTGGCCCTTTTTCACGGACCAGCTCAAGCCCGCGTTCCCCGTCCGTCTCGGACCACACCTTGAAGCCGTCTTTGGCCAAGCTGTGGGACAAGGCTTCGTTGATGTCAGGTTCGTCCTCCAGAATCACGACTTTCGCGCTCATCCCGCGAACGTGATGTCCGCAGCGGGCGTCAACAACCCCGGTCGGTGAAGAGCGGGTGACGATTCGACGGCAGGGGCATCAAGACGGCCGGATCCTCCGGGGAACGCGTGAGCCATCGCCCCAAGGGATGTCCTCCGCGTCCGCCCTTAAGCGGAGTTCCGGCCGTGGCGTAGTATGTGCGTGGGGGTCCTTCGGGATTTCCCCAGTACTTATGTCCTCCTCCTCCAGCGCCCTTTTGTCCGCCAAACGCATCCTCATGATCGTGGCCAATCCCGCGATCTCGCCAGTCACCGGCTGGGAGGTTGGTTTCTGGGCCGCCGAACTCGCCCATCCCTGGGTCGAATTCATGCGCGCGGGCTATTCGGTCCGGCTCGCCAGCCCGGACGGCGGACGCGTTGCGGTCGATGGCTACAGCGATCCGCGCGATCCGGACGGTTTCTCCACCCATGACGTGGTCAGCCTCGGTTTCCTGACGTCGCCGAAGCTGGTCGCCCTGCTCGAAAACACACCCAGCATCGGGGAGTTCACGCCGGATGATTTCGACGCGGTGTTCGTCTGCGGCGGGCAGTCGCCGATGCTCACGTTCCGCAACCACGCGGCGCTGCAGTCCTTCGTCGTGCGTGCCTACGAGGCGGGCAAGGTCGTGGCGGTGCTCTGCCATGGGACCTGCCTGCTGCTCGGCGCGCGCCTGAGCGATGGACGGCTCCTGGTCGAGGGCAAGACTTGGACCGGGTTTGCTGATCGCGAGGAGGACTTCGCCCAGCAGGCGGTGGGGCGCACGATCCACCCGTTCCGGATCGAAACGGAGGCGCGGCAGATTCCGGGGACGAACTTCATCGCGCACAATCCCTTCACCCCCTTCGCGGTGCGCGATGGACGGCTGATCACGGGGCAGCAGGTCGATTCCGGCCTCGCCACGGCGAAGCTGGTGATCGAGGCGCTCGGGCCCTAGGCGGCGGGGGCTGAGCCGCGCTGCGCTGCGCCCTGCGGTGCAGCGGGTGGGTGGCTTGCCAACGTGCGCGCGGCTTGGCCGCAGCGCGAAGCCTCAGGTCCGGCCGTCGACGCGGCGCCGGCTCCGGTCGGCCCGCGCCCGGGGCGGGTCGTCGCCGCGGAAGGCGAGCTCGACCGTGTCGAACTCCACGTAGCCTTCGGGAAGATCCGAGGTCCACACGGGATAATCCCGGCCGGCGCGCAACCGGTGCGGATCACCGCGGAGCCGGCCCATCGGGGTCACGGTTAGCGGAAAAAGCACGAACATGAGGTTCACGTTGACGTCACGGAGCACCTCCTCGAGCGGGAGGTGCCCGTAGTAGTCGGCGCGATCATGCCGCGCGCCGAGGCAGGTCCACTGCGCCGGATCCCTCGGCAGGGCGATCTCCTGCTCGGACCACCGGGGAGTGACGTGGATCGGCTGACCCGTGAGCAGCCACCCGGAGACGATGGCGCCGCGCCGGCCCTGCAGGAGCAGGGCGAGTTGGGCGCCACGGAGCCGGACCTCGCCGCGCAGACGGACCCTCAGGCGGGCATCGCGGAAATCCAGTGGATACCCGCCCTCAGCGAAGGCATTCGTCCCGGCGACCTCACGGTGGTGGTCCGAAAACGGCCCGCGGACGTTCAGGCATGCCAGCATGTGCAGGTAGCCCGCGCCCGGCGGGGCGTGGTTGTAGTCGATCCACCACGGACTCCGGGTGGTGACCACGCCGCGGCGCCAGGCCAGCGGCTGGAGCCCGAGGTGATTGCCGGCGAAGCCCCACCAGCCGCCTGGACCGCGATCAAAGGTTTCCTCGTAGACGCGTGACATGGTGCGGGAGCACTTCACGCTGCGGCGTCTGCGCGAGCGACACAATGGGGAAGTCGTGGTCACCTCGCCTGACCCCTCAAGACGAGGATCGCGGGGAGCGGGCCGCAGACGACGGAAGGCCGGGGCGGACGAGGGAGGGCCGCGGCGGCCGAGGGAGGGCGGACGGCGCACGGTCGATCGCGACGGGCGGAACGCGGAAGGCAGACCACAGACGGCGGAGGGCGGACGAGGTGTGCCGCACCACGGACCACGGGCGTCGGACGACCGGCAACGGACTCGGCATGGCGGACCGCGTCCGGGGCCTTTCCACCGACGCCCCTCGCGAGCGGAGCGCGAACGCGCCTGCGGGCCTCTCGGTGTGGCCTCCGGGAGGTTCGCGCCGATGACAATCGCATCGCCATCGGGGCGCGACGAAGCATGCTGGCCGCGACTGTCCTGCCCGCACCGCCGAAGTCGTGTCCGTGGCCGTCGGGATGCGCGCCACTCCGAGCCTCCATCAATGTCTCTCCCGCGATTCCTCCTCGTTTTGTTTAGCCTCGCCAGCGTGTGGAGCCTTCCAAGCCGGGCCACCGGCGAACCGGCGGCGGATGCTCCGGTGGAGTTTCAGGTGGAGTTGGAAACCGTGCTGCGGCACGACGACGATCGGTTCCTGTGGTACCATCCCCGGGCGGTGGCGGTGCCGGGCGAGGACCCGGCGTCTCCGGCGGTGGTGATGACCCTGCAGCAGCACCTAAAGGTCTCGGATTACTACTCCGGCCTGCACGTGCTTTCCGGTTCGTCGCCTCGCGGACCCTGGACCGGGCCCATTGCGCCAGCCGAGCTGGGCTGGAGGCAGGAGCCGGGTGGGGTGACGTTGAGCGTGGCGGACGTGACGCCTGGCTGGCATGCGGCGACCGGCCGCGTCATCGCGCTCGGTGCGCAGGTGCGGTACAGCCCCAAGGGCGCCCAACTGGAGGACGTGCCGCGCGCGCATCAGACCGTCTACGCGGTCCTCGATCCGCGCTCGGGAACCTGGACGCGCTGGCGGGTTCTTGAGATGCCTCCCGGTGAAGAGTTCAATTTCGCCCGCAATGCCTGCTCGCAATGGCTGGTGCGGCCGGACGGGACGTTGCTGGTGCCGCTCTACGTGGGACGCAATGCGAAGGAGCCCTTCAGTGTGGCGGTGGCGGAGTGTCGGTTTGATGGCACCACCCTCCGCGTGGTCCGCGTTGGTCCCCTGCTGCGGCTGCCGATCAAGCGCGGCCTCCATGAACCCTCGCTGGCAGAATTCGGTGGGAGATATTTCCTGACCCTTCGCAACGACCTCCGTGCGTATGTGGCGAGCGGTGACGACGGACTGGTCTATGGCGACCCGCAAGTCTGGCGGTTCGATGACGGTGAGGAACTGGGCAGCTACAATACCCAGGCGCACTGGATCACGCATCGTGAAGGACTCTTCCTCGTCTACACGCGACGAGGAGCCGGCAACGATCACATCATTCGGCACCGTGCGCCTCTCTTCATGGCTCGCGTGGATCCGGTGGCCTTGCGCGTCGTGCGGGCGACCGAGCGGATCGTCGTGCCGGAGCGGGGAGCGGAGCTGGGCAACTTCGGTGCCAACGCCGTGACCGACTCGGAGGCCTGGGTGACGGTCTCGGAAGGACTCTTCACCAAAGACTCGCGGCAGCGCGGGGCGGACGGGTCGACCTTCGTGGCGCGCATCCACTGGTCGCGACCGGATCGCGCGGAACTGCCGGCGGAGCCCCTGCGCATTGTGACCCTGGGCGACTCGATCACCAAGGCAGTGCGGCCCGGCGTGGTGGCGGACGAGACCTTCGCGGCGCGCGTGGAGCGGGCGTTACGGCGCGGCGGTGTGGACGCCACCGTGCGCAACGTCGGCATTGGCGGGGAACGCACGGATCAGGCCCTCCTGCGCCTCGAGCGCGACGTCCTCGCGCATCGCCCGCACCTGGTCACGATCATGTACGGCACGAACGACAGCTACGTGGATCCCGGCAAGACGGCGTCGCGGATTACGGCGGACGCCTACCGAGCGAACCTTGAGCAGCTCATTGACCGCCTGCGCGCGGCGGGAGTGACGCCGGTGCTGATGACGGCGCCGCGATGGGGACGGGCGGCGAAGCTCAATGGAGTGGGGGAGAATCCGAACCTCCGCCTGGAGCCCTTCGTGGAACAATGTCGCGACGTGTCGGCGGAGCGCCGCGTGTCGCTGGTCGACCACTACGGCGACTGGAGCGATGCAGAGGGACGTGGCGAAGACATTGGGGCGTGGACGACGGACCAGTGCCATCCCAACCCCTCGGGTCAGGCGCGCTTGGCGGAACGCATCCTTCCGGTGGTCCGGGCGGCGTTGGGCTCGGGCCGTTGACGGGCAATTGCTTGCTCAGGTTCGGGCCGGGCGGGACGATGTGAGGGGTGCGTGTCTACCCTCCAGCCCATTCCCGCGCTTGACCCCGCTGCGATCCCGGCGGCCCCCCCGACGCCGGATCCGGCCGCCGGAATCTCGGGCGCGATCGCAGCTCATCCCGAGGTTACGTTTACTTACGATCTTGTTCAAGCGGAGCGATTTGGGACGCTTTCGGAGCGGGTCTGGCATCGCCTGCGGAAACGGGCGCTGGTGGGGCTCTTGCGTTTGGCGGGGGTGGTTCCAGGACGGGATACCCTGCTGGACATTGGGACCAACTCGGGGCCGCTGCTCCTGCACTTGGGCGCGCGCGGGTATCGGATTTGCGGCGTGGATCTGAATCCAGAGTTGGTGAGGAAAGGACGAGAGTACCTCCGGGAGGCGGGCCTGGATCCGGCGACGCTGATGCTGGGCAATGCGAACCGTTTGGAGTTCGCGGACGGCTCTCTCGACTGCGTCCTGATGATCGACCTCCTGGAGCATTGCGTGGAGGAAGAGGCGCTCGTGGCGGAGGCGAGTCGCGTCTTACGGAAAGGGGGGCATGCGATCGTCGCGGTTCCCTGTCCCTGGCATCCGATTTGGCATCCCTGGCTGAAGAAGATTCTCAGTGGGCGCTCGGCGGCGGACATTGATTCGCATCCGGACCGCTTCAAGACGGGTCGTGATCTGGCGCGCCTCTTTGCCTCGTTTCGGCGCGTGCGCGGCGGCCTGCGGGTCGGTGGCGCGTGGATCGTCGGCGTTTTCGAGAAGCGATGACGTTCAGGTTGGAACTGACGTCGGAGCATCTGCTTCGCCTTTACCAATGGCTGCTCGGCGTGGTGGCGGGGCTGGTGGCCCTGTACATGTTGACCTTGGCGGTGAGCGTGGCGTGGAAGGTCGGTGGGCTCGTGGCCTTGGCCGCGGGTTTATGGACGGCCATGCGACGCGTGCCGGCGATGCGGGACGCAGGGGTGTTTGCTCCGGTGGTGGTGAATGGCTGGGCGGTGCTGGCGCTGGTCTTGTTCTTGGCCCTCTCGCATTCGCGCCTTTACCACGGAGAGGCGTTTCTCGGCGATTGGGCGAAGCACCGCTCGGTATTGTTGTCCCTCTATCAAGATCCTTGGGAGCCGCGTGCGACGGGCTTCCTTTTTGATGAGCGTGAGCCGGATGCGCCGATCCCGGCCCTGTACCGGCTCAACTATTACTACCTCCCGTATTTGCCGGCGGTGGTGGCGGCGACGCCGCTGCGCTGGTTCTTGCCGGACTATGCGCCGGATGCCACCGCGCAGGTCTTGGCGGGTTTGGTGAGCGTCAGCAGTCTCCTGCTGCTCCTGTGGGCGTTGGTGCTGATGCTGGGAGCGGTGCCGCAACTGTGGCGCGGAGCGCCGCGGCCGCTTTCGGAGCGGGCGGCCAGCCTGACGCTCCTGCTTCTTCCGATGTGGGGAGGCGGCGAGTTCTTTCTCGAGTGGATTCGGCGCGGCGAGATCCCGAGGATCGGGCCGCACTACGATGGCGTGTTCTATTCGTTCTTTCCGTTTCAGGTGCAGAACGCGGTGAGCCTGTGGAATTGGGTCCCTTCTCAACTCGCGGCCGCGGCGGTGGGCTTGGCGTTGTTTCTGCCCTTTGTCCGGGCCGTGGACCGCGCTCCGTGGGCGCTGTTGGTGGCGCTCTTGATGGGGGGTGTCCCGTTTGCGCTCTTTGGCTTGGGTGCGGTGGCCTTTCTCGCGGTGCTCCAATTTCAGGAGCGCTACCGCTGGTCCTGGCTGCGCTCGGAAGGCCGTCCCTTCGCCCTGCAACTCGGCCTTGCCACGGTCGTCGGCCTGCAGGCCCTCGCCTTCTTTGCCGGCAAGACACTGCAGGACGGATTTTCCAACATCCTCTCGGTCAACAACAACATCGCCAATTTTGGCATCTCGGTGGGCCGGGAGTACGTCCTCATCGCGGTCGTGCTTGCCGGTCTGGCGTGGCGCGGTCGCCTCACGTGGTGGGCGGCGGGTGGATTCCTCATCTTGTTGCTGGGCATGAGTTTCGTCTACCTAGGGCACCTCAACCCGTGGGGACTGAAGACCACGATTCCAGTGACTCTGTTGATGCCCTTTGCGGTGGTCGCCCTGACCTCGGCCTTGCCGAGCCGGAGCGGTCGCGTTGCCTTCGTCACCCTCGTGCTCGTGTACCTGACACCTTCGTTCGTGTACGAGACGTTCTTTGCGTGGAATGACGGCTCGAACCAAGTGGTCTTGGAAAAGACGAAGTGGATCGTCGACCAGTACCTCGGCCTGCCTAAAGATACTGAGTAGCATTAGCGACTGATTAGTTTTTATCATGGGGGATTTCGCTCGCGGCGCGGGGCGAGCTACGGTTTAGTGGCGAGTGTTCAACACTTGCGTGTCACGAGTGATTATTCGGTCACGCACACACACCCAAACCACAACCACACCACCATGATCCATCGTCTCCGCACGAAGGCTCGTACGTCCTTTACCCTTGCCCTGGGGTTGGGAGTGCTGGCTTCGACGAGCGCATACGCTCAAACCACGTCGGCCAATTCCTCTTCCAAAAAAGAAGACGAAGAGGTGAAGCTCGAGAAGTTCGTCGTCACCGGTTCGCTCATTCCGATGGCGGCCGACACACCGGCGATCCCGGTGTCCGTCATCACGTCCGTCGACATCAAGAACTCCGGTGTCTCCAATGACCTCCTGCAGGTCCTGAAGAAGACCGAACCGTTCTTCTACGGCGCGAACAACATTGGTTCCGACAACGGAAACATTTCCTCCGGTTCCTCGAACGGTGGCTCGGCGGTCTCGCTGCGCAATCGCGCGACGCTGGTGCTGATCAACGGTCGTCGCGCTGCGGTCTCGCCGGTGACGGCGAGCGGCGGTTCGAACTTCGTCGACGTCAGCCTCATCCCGATCTCCGCCGTTGAGCGCCTCGAGATTCTCTCCGACGGTGCGTCCGCGACGTACGGCTCTGACGCCGTGTCGGGCGTGGTGAACGTCATCCTGAAGACCAACTATCGCGGCGCCGAGGTCGGCGGCCGCTACGGCTTCAGCCCGAACGATGGCAACTACTCCGAGCGCAGCTATTTCGGCGTGTTCGGTGCTGGCACGGACAAGACCCAGGTCACCATCTCCACCGAGTGGAAGAAGAGTGATCCGCTCATCCAAAACGAGCGTCCTTGGGCCAAGGGCATCTTCCGTACCCCGACGTACGCCGGTGTCGTGAACATCGGTACCGTCTGGTACTACCTGAATCCGAGCCTCAATGCTCCGCCGCAGAACCTCGACCTCACGCCTGAACAGGCCGTGGCGCAGGGTATCTACCAGGGTCCGCTCGACCAGACCGGTGCCCAGCAGTTCTTCGATCTCGCGGCCTACCCGACGATGCTGATCAAGGCTGCTCGCCGCAGCGTGGTCGCCGCGATCGACCACCGCCTCACCGACAAGACGACCCTCTTCGGTGACTTCATCTACTCCACGACGAGCACGGAGTCCGTGCTGAACGCCCAGCCGGTCTCGGGCAACGTCCTCGGAGCCACGCCCTCCAACCCGTTCAATGTCACCGTCACCGCCCGCAATCGCTTCGTCACCCGTCCGCGTATCTACGCGAACGAGACCACCGCGACGCGCGGCGTCGTCGGCATCAAGGGTCCGCTGGTCGGTACCTGGAACTACGAGGCGGCCGCCAACTTCAATCGTACGGTCAGCAATTTCCGTAACGACAACCTGATCGATGCCGCTGCCTACTCCGCGGCGACGCTCAACGGTACCTACAATCCGTTCGCGCGCCGGCAGACTCCGGGCGTGATCGAGGGCTTCCTCGGCACCAGCTTCCGTGACTACGCCAGCGAGCTGATCGGTTTCGATACCCGCATCACGGGCGAGCTCTTCGAGATCCCCGGCGGCCCGGTCTCCGCGGCCATCGGTGCCGACACGCGCCGTGAGTCGCTGTCGTTCGTCAATGATCGCTACGACCGCACCGGCGGCTGGCTCCAGGCCACTCCGCGTCAGCCGTACTCCGCGAGCTCCAGCACCGACGGCTTCTTCGCTGAGGTCCGCGTGCCGATCTTCGACAAGGCCAACTCCCGCCCGGGCTTCAAGGTGCTCGATCTTTCGGTCGCCGCTCGTAAGGAACTGTACAACAAGACGGACGATCCGTTCGTGCCGAAGTACAGCCTCCGCTGGCTGCCGTTCAATGACGAGTTCGCCGTCCGCGGCACGTACTCCGAGTCCTTCAGCGCTCCGACGCTGTTCGACCTCACGGGTCCGGTCTCGCAGGGCTTCACGTCCGGCATCAATATCTTCCGTTACAGCACGACCGGTCAGGCACTGGGCACCACCACGGGTTCCCGCCAGTACCGTTCGTCCTCCGGCTCGAACGCGAACCTGAGCCCCTCCCAGTCGCGCAACTGGACCGCCGGTGTGGTCTGGTCGCCCATGGGCAAGCTCAAGGGCCTCGAGGTGTCCGTCGACTGGTTCAACATCGACGAGCGCGATCTCGTCTCGAGCATCTCCTCCTCGCTCATCGTGAGCTCGGTCGAGCAGTTCGGTCCGGCCTCGCCGTACGCCTCGCTCGTCCGCTTCGGCGAGAGCGCCGCAGGTGAAACCTACTTCGGCACGGGCGCTCCGGTCACGAGCCCCGGCCAGATGTCCAGCCGCCCGTCCGACTCCGTGTGGATCACCAACCAATTGGTGAACATCGCGGGTGTCTGGCAGTCCGGTGCCGACGTCAAGGTGTCGTACACCTATGATACGCAGTCGTGGGGCGTGCTCTCCAGTCGCCTCTCGGCGGTCTACCTGAACGACTACAATGTTCAGAGCCTCCCGACCCAGGACCCGTATGACTACGCCGGTTCCTACTCCGGTTCCAGCCTCTACGCCCGCTGGCGCGCCTACGCGCAGCTCGGCTGGCGCTACAAGAGCTGGAACGCCGGCGTGAACCTCGTGGTGATCCCGACCGTCACCGACGTCGCGACCCCGAACGAGCCGACCGTCAAGGCCTACCGCACCATCGATCTCCAAGCCGGCTATAACTTCTCCGGCTCGAAGAACCGCTGGCTCGAAGGTCTGTCGCTGAACATCGGTGCGAACAACGTGTTCAACGTCGATCCGCCCTTCATCGCTTCGGAAGGCAACCAGAGCCGCGACATCAATGCGTACGACCCGGTCGGCCGGTTCTACTTCATGGATGCCCGCTACAAGTTCTAAGGTAGCCTGAGCATGCCTCCGCCGCATCGCGGCGGTTGACTGAAAAGGCCGGGTCCTTCGGGACCCGGCCTTTTTCGTGCTGGAAATCCGCCCTCTTCACCGCACGGTTTTCCCATGAGGCTTTCGTTCCCCCAAGTCGGCGGCTTGTCCGCCCGCCGGTGGCTGCTTGCCGCCACCTTGTCCGTCGTTTTCTCCCCCGTCGGTTTCAGCGAAAAACGCATTCCGTTGCCTGAGGTCGAGGTGCGGACCCGCGAGCTGCTGCCGATGAACATCTTCTTCGACCAGCAGTCGATCGAGAGCGTCGTGATCTCGCCGGATGGCTCGAAGGTCGCCATGATCGCGCCGAACCAGGGTCGCTACAGCATCGCGGTCAAGGACCTCGCGACCGGCAACGTCACCGTGCCGGTGCACTTCACGGACGAGAACATTCGCAGCGTGTTCTGGAAGGGTCGCGATCGTCTGCTGTTCACCTCCGCGATCGCGGGCCACGAGGTGCCGCTGCTGGCTTCGGTGGACCTGCAGGGTCGCTCGCTGCGCCGTATTCTCGAGCCACGGCGCACGCAGGACGATTTCTCTCTTTTCTTCGGCAATCTCGTGGACCGCTTCCCGGAGAGTGATGACCACATCCTCATCTCCGGCTTCACCGAGGAACACGACGCACGGCGCATCAACCCGAGCGCCCCGCGCAATCCGACGCCGAGCATCTACCGCGTCAATGTGAAGACGGGCCGGCGCGCGCCGGTCGTCGGTCTCGACCGCGGCGTGAGCGCGGGGTGGTTCGACCGCAACGCGGTGCAACGGCTCACCACCGAGTTGGAGGGTGCGACGACGCTGTTCCGGATTCGCCAGCGCAACGACCAGCCGTGGCGCACGATCCAATCCTTCCCGGCGGCCGATGAGCGCTGGGAGATCGCCGGTCTCCTCGCCTCAGGCGACACGGCCTACATCATCGACCAGACCACGGAGGATCGGGGCGTGTTGCGCGCCCTCGATGTCCGCACCGGCGAGTTCGTCTCCGATGTCTTCACTCCCCCCGCCGGCATGATCCGCCGCGCGGTGATGTCCCCGAAGCGCGACCGCCTGCTCGGCGTCGTGTACGAGGACGTGCTGCTGCGCACGCACTGGATCGACCCACAGTGGGCCGCGATCATGAATTCCATCCAGGGCCAGTTCCCGCGCCATCTCCTGCTCGTGACGTCGATGGCGGACGACGAGAAGCGCTTCGTCATTCGTGCGTTCTCGGACCGCGATCCGGGGCAGTATTTCCTCGTGGAAATGAGCTCCGCCGGTCTGCGCCTGCAGGCCATCACCGCGGCTCGCCCGGCAATCAAGCCGGAGCAGATGTCGTCCATGACGCCGGTCGTCTACACGGCGCGGGATGGCATGAAGATCCACGGCTACCTGACCAAGCCGCTCGGTCGCGAGAAGGACCGCGTGCCGCTGCTCATCATGCCGCACGGCGGACCGTTCGGGATCCGCGACACCTGGGGCTTCAATCCCGAGGTCCAGTTCCTCGCGAGCCGTGGGTATGCGGTGTTCCAGCCCAACTACCGCGGTTCAGGCGGCTATGGCTGGGCCTTCGAACGCGCCGGCTTCAGCGAGTGGGGCGCAAAGATGCAGGACGATCTCACCGACGCGGTGAAATGGGCGATCGCCGAGGGACACACCGCCTCCGACAAGGTCGGGATCATCGGGGCCAGCTACGGCGGCTATGCCGCGCTGGCCGGCGCGACCTTCACGCCGGACCTTTATCGCGTCGCGGTGAACTACGTGGGCGTCTCCGACCTCCGCTTGATCACGCGCTACGACCTGATCGGCGGGAGCGTCGCCGGGGCTTGGCTGCGGCGGGCGGTGGGAACGGATCCGGCCGTGCTCGCGGAGCGCTCGCCGGTTGAGCATGTCGCGAAGATCCAGATTCCGACGATGCACGCCTACGGTCGCAATGACCCGCGCGTGAAGTTCGAACACTGGGAAGTCCTCGAGCGCGAACTCAAGAAGCATGGCAAGGTCTACTCGGCGCTCATCGAGAACGAGGAAGGGCACGGCTTTGAAAAGGAGGAAACGGCGTTCGGGTACTACGGCGCCGTCGAACGCTTCCTGACCAAGTACTTCCCCGCGGAGTGATCCGACGGAGCGGCCCGGTCGCCAGTCCGGTCACCGGGTCCGCTGCCCGCGTCCGAGCGGTGCCGGCATTCACTCACCTTGGCAAACGCCAGGCCGCGCGGTCAGGGCGCATGCCCCGCCGACTCCCGGCCGCGCCCGTCGGGGCTGTTGGTTGGCGTCACCCACGCGTACCCGCCGGGTGAGACGGACCTGCTGGGCGTTTACGGGAGTCGCGGGACTCCGCCGTGCGCTTCGCTCATGGTCCGACGTGGGGCCAATGTCCGGAGGGGCCGACGGCCGATGGAGCTTCATGGCTGAAGCCCGTCCGCCGAGCCCTCCGTCTCAGCGTGATCCGGCGCGGCGCACCCGCACGCGCAGGGCCGCCTCGGGGATCTTCAGGACGTGAGTCCCCAGAATGCCCGGTCGCAGAACGACTTCTGGCGAGGTAAGCACGGGGCCGCTGTAGCTACCGGCTTCGTCCATTTCCCAGACCTCGCCGTTTTCGAGCACGAAGGAGCGTCGGCCGTTGAAGGAGCGGAGATCGCCCTTCAGCCGGGTCGCCACCTCATCCGACGCCGCAGCCGGCGCCGCCTTGGGCTTTCTGGGCTCTTCGCCCTTGTCCTTCAGAAAGGGAATCCAAGAGCGTACCGAACGATTGGCCGCCGCGGCAGCCGACGGAGCGGGGGCCGGGGTTGTGTGGCTCGCATTGCCGGCAGCCGCGGTGGCGGTTGCCGCGGACGCGTCAGGCGTCGCGGGCGACCCCGCCTGACTGATCCCCGCCGTTCCGGCATCGCGGTTGCCCGACGGGGTCGATTGTTCCCGGTAACGTTCCACGACCGCAACGAGGGCCGCCCGTTCCTCGGCGCTGAGCTTGGCCAGACCGATCGCGGCCTGTTCCTCAGGTGAGAGTTGGCGGGTGAAGTCCTGGGCCTCCAGCGAGGGCAGGAACAGGCCGGCGCAGGCGACTGCCCCGGCGATAAAGGAAAGGACGGAGCGCATGCCGCGATCAAGCCACGCGCTGGTTTCGGGGCAACGTTTTTGGCGGGGTGGGGGCGGGCCGGCACGGCACCTCCGTGATGCGCCCTGGGGCGATGGATCTGCGGCCGTCAGCGCTGCCGATGCTGGCGGCCGGGCTGGATGAGTTGGCTTCAGCGGACGGCTCGAACCCGCACTGGCTCTCGCGCCGCGGTCGGCCCGCGGCAGAGGATTGGCCTCCTGTTTCTATCGTCCTGCGATGGAGGCGAGATTCTTGGTGGGGACTACGATTCGGGTGTCGTTGAAGTTTTAGACCCTTTCTTTCCCGGCGCGCCCCGAGGTCGGGTGACGCAAAAAAGCCCCCTCGGTGACGAGGGGGCTTGGGATTGGAGCGGAGCCGCAGGGCTCGCCTCTTGGCGCGATTAGAACGGCAGGGACATCGAGATCTCGTAGGTCCGGCCCAGGGCACTGTGCAGGGCGCCGTTGAAGCCGAAGATCGTGTCGGAGAACGGCGGATCTTCGTCGAAGATGTTGCCAATGCCGCCGCTGATTCGCAGGCCCTTGCCGATACCGCGGAAGACACCGTTGCGGAATTCGTAGCCACCGCGCACGTCGACCTTGGTCTGGGACGGGATGCCGTAGTAGACGAAGCCCGCTGCCGACGTGAACGTCAGGTTATTGCCCGAGCGGTTCGACCCGAAACTGTCGAGGAACGTCGCGAACACCGAGGCTGAGTACGGACCCTTCTGCCAGAAGACAGAGGCATTGATCTTCCAGTCCGGCGGCGAGAACGTGTCGCCGGCATCATCCAGCTCCGGCAAGCCCGGACGCACGTTGCGGATGGCGGCCAGCGTGTTCGACGCCGTGGCGTTGACCGTGAAGCGGCCGAGGCGCTCGGAGGGGATGCGGTACTCGACGGAGTAGTCGATGCTCTCGTTGCGCACCTCGCCGAAGTTCACGAGGGTCGTGTCGACGGAAACCAAACGGCCCGGCTGCCCGAGCGGCACATCGACGACCGGATCCGGAGTCGCGCGAACCACGCGACCCGGGAACGCGGCCTCATTGTTCACGACGTTCTGCGCGCTGACGACCTGGATGACGTTGTTCTGGATCGTGCGGTAGTAGTTGATCGAGAAGTTCAGGCCCTTGGCGAACGGCGGCTCGAAGACGAGGCCGTAGAACTCATTGGTCGAGGTTTCCGGCTTGATGCCGGGGTTGGCGCCACGGGTGACGCTCACACCCGTCGTCGATGCCGGCGTGCGGCGCGGATCGGTCAGGGTGGAGGTGAACGGCGTACCAGTGACCTGGTACTCGGTCAGACCCGGGGCGCGGAAGCCCTCGGAGTAGCTGCCGCGGATCAGGACCGGGAGGACTGGCACCCAAGACAGGCCGATCTTCGGGATGCTGGCGCTGCCGGCGGCATCGCGGTCCTCGTGGCGACCGGCGAGCTGGAGCTCGAGGCGTTGGAGCATCGGCTGTGCGTTCTTGCGGCCGAAGATCGGAATGGAGAGCTCCGCAAAGCCCGCGAGGCTGGTGCGCGCGCCCAGAGCCTGGGTGGTGGTCGCAACCGGCGTGACGGCTTGGCTGAAGGTGACGCCGAGGCTGGAGTTCTTGGCGCGATCGCTGGAAACGCCCGTGGCCATCTTGATCGTGCCACCCCACCAGTCGATGACATCGCCGTCGAAGGTCAGGTCGAACGCGGTGAGCTCGGACGTGGTGTCGAGCGTGTTGTAGATCGCCATGCGCTCATAGATCGTCGCTTGGCTGGCGCTGGAGGCGCGGGCGTCGATGAACGGATTCAGGCGCAGTGCGGGATCCGGGTTGGCCAGCGCGGCGGTGATCGCGAGGGTGTTGAAGTCGCGGGTGCGCTGCGAGAAGTCCTGATTCTGCCAGCCCAGGCCGAGGTCCCAGCGCCACGTGGCGCCGAGGTTGCCGCGGACGCCGAAGAGCGCGTTCTCCGCGATGGTGTGCGTCTTCTGGGTCACCGAGCCGAACTCGTAATGGATCATGCCAACGAGGACGTCTTGACCGAACGGATTATAGGCGGCGGGGACGATCGTGGCGACGTTGCCGAAGCCCGTGCTTGCGGCGGCTGTCGAGACCGGCGGCTGCGTCGAGTAGAGACCCTGCGTGTCCGTCTTGCCGATGCGGAGGTAGGCTTCGACGCCGGAGGCGAACTCGTAGGAAAGGTTGGCGTTGATGCCCTTGCGCTCGGACGGGGAAACCAGGTCGAGGAAGGAGGCCGTGTTACCGCGGCGGACGCCCGACGCGGTAAAGACCGGTGCGCCGGTCGTCGCGTTATAGCTGGTCGGTCCGACGGCAATGAAGCTTCCCAACGCCGGAGTCTGGCCCGCGCCCTCGGGCACAAGGGCCAGAGGGGTGTTGAGACCGCTTACGGACATGCCGGTCAGCGTGCCCGTGCGGGCCTGGACGATCGCCGGGTATCCCCAGTTGAAGCGTAGATCGACGCCGGCGACGGGGGTGTTCGTGTTGTTGTTGAAACCCTTGATGAAGCTGCGGTGGTCCTGGTTTTTGGAGAAGGCGCGCTGGCTGGCCTTCAGGTCAGAGCGATCGTAGTAGTCGATCGTGACCGTGCCGCGGAGGCGGCCCTCGACGAAGCCGGAGGTCACCGTCGCTCCGCGCTCGCGGGCGCCGCCGTGCCACGTGCCTTTGTACATTGTGGTCAGCTCGTTGCCGACGTAGTTCTTCTTGAGGACGATGTTGATCACACCGGCTACCGCATCCGCGCCGTAGAGGGCGGAAGCGCCGTCGGTGATGACCTCGACGCGCTCGATCATGCCGAGCGGGATGGTGTTCAGGTCCACGAAGCCCTGACGCGAATCCGTCGACCGGTTGCCCGTGCCGGACTGCGCGACGCGGCGACCGTCGACGAGGACGAGCGTCGAGCCGGAGCCGAGACCGCGGAGGGAGACGCCCGACACGCCGCTCTGCGCGGGCGGGGCGGCCGAGCTGCCGGTCACCATATTGAAGGCCGGGCTGGTCGTCTCAGTGCGCTGACCGAATTCCGGATTGTACTCGTTCGGCGCGCTGCCGCGACCCGAGGAGATGCCGGAATAGTTCTGCGGAAGGTAGTTAAGGAAGTCGGCCAGCGTCATGGCGCCGGTCGACCGGATGTAGTCGCGGTCGTAGGCGCTGACGGGCGAGGGGCCAGCGGTTTCGGTCTGCCGAATGCGGCTGCCGAGGACCTCGACCTCCTGCAGTTTTAGGGGCGCGGAGGCCGCGGCCGTAGAGGCCGGGGAGGCAGCCGCACTGCCTGAGGCTGGTTGCCCGTGGGCGGTGGCGGCCGCGACGGCCGCTAGGGCGGTCGCAACCCAGCGCCGCAGATGACGAGAGGAGGTTCGGTTCATGGTGGTAAAGATCGGATGAAACAAAGGGAAATGGCCCCGAGAGTGCGAGGCTGGAAAACCATGAATTGCGTGCACGCTCAGCGCGCGATCACCCGGCGTCCTTCGCGGACCGAATCGCCGGGATGCAGCACGATGGTTTCGCCGGGGGCGAGGCCTGCCATGATCTCGGCCTCGGCGTCGTTCCGGCGGCCAATCTCCACCGTGCGGAGCCGAGCCCGCCCTCCAGCGATGGCAAAGACCGCCCAGCGTTCGTCCTGCCGGAACAGCGCGCCCACCGGAACCTTCAGCGCGGAGGCCACTTCATCCACGACGATGCGCGCCTCGACCCGGAAGCCATCTCCGAGCGCGGCGCGGTGTTCCACGGGCGTGGTCAGGTCGGCGATCACGTTGACCCGCTGTTCTTCCACCCCGAGCGCGGAGATTTTCGTGAAGCCCGACGGTTCCACCACGCGGACCCGCGCGGTCAGCGGGGCACCGCCTCCCCACTGCTCAATCCTTACGCGGGCTCCGAGGGGAATGCGGACCGCGTCCGTCGACAGGGTCTCGACGATCACTTCCAGATCGGTGGGGTCACCGATTTCCACCAAGCGGGCGCCGACTGGGACCACCGTCGCGCTCTCCTCGAAAACCCGCAGCACCCGTCCGGAAATTGGTGCACGCAGTGGGCGGCGTGCGTCGGGTGGGGTCGAGCGCGCGTCGGTCGTGAGCAGCGCGGCGCGGGCGAGTTCCACCTCGTAGTCGGCGATGCGCTGCGCAAATTCCGCCGAACGGAGCTCCGCTGCGGCCGCAGCCTCGCGCCGTTCCGCCGCGTCCAGTTCCTGGTGGGAAAGGCTGGCTTGCGCATGCAATCCGCGGGCGCGTTCCAGATCGGTGCGCGCGTAGGCCTGCTCGGACTGGGCGCGCTGGAGGAGCGGTAGCGTGCGCGCCTGCTCCGCCTCGGCCGCCTTCACGCGCGCCTCGGCTTGCGCCTGCGTGCGCGGATCCAGCATCGCGGAGTCGGCGGGTTCCAGAGTCGCGATCACCGTCTGCCCGGCTTCCACGGCATCGCCGGGCCGCAGCGTCACACGCAGCAAGCGCCCCGCCAGCGGCGCCGAGATGACGTGGCGCTGGCGGATGCGGGTACGGCCTTCCTCGACCACCTCGACGGTGAGGGGGCCGCGGACGACGGTCGCGAGGTCGACGCGGATCGCGCGAGGTCGGAGGGCCCAGCCGAGCAAGATGAGGGTGCCGATTGCGGCGAGCAGCAGCCACAGGGAAAATCGCTTGGATCTCATGGTAGGGACGGGGCGGAGGAAGGGCAGAGCTTAGTCGTGGGACTTCAGGACGGCGACGAGATCGAGGCGGTCGATCCGGCGGCGCACGACCAAGCTGGAGATCATGGTGGCCGCGACGACGGTCAGGACGGCCGTGGCGTAAGTCGAGGGATCGATCACGAGCGGGAAGTGCTGGGTCTCGGTCTCAAGGGCCCGCACGGTGAGCCGGGCGAGTAGGTTACCGAGCAGTAGGCCGACCGGAATCGCGAGCGCGGTGAGCGCCGCGATTTCCCCGAGGAGTGTGGCGGAGACCTCCCGGCGACTGAGGCCGATGACGCGCAGCGTCGCCAGTTCCCAAGCCCGTTCAGAAAGGGTGATGCGCGCGGCGTTGTAGACCACGCCGAAGGCGATGATCGACGCGAAGATCACGTTGAAGAGGCGCATGCGCAGCATGTTTTCCGACATGAGTTTCTTGAAGCTCTGGATCAGGGAGCGGGTCGAGGTGATCCCGCCGATGCGCGGAGTCTCCTTGATCTCCGAGTAGAGCGCGGCCTCCCGGAGCGGGTCGGCGAGGAGGAAGGCTCCGGAGATCACCGCACCCTCACGGAGGAAGTCGTTGAGCTCCCCGCGCGCCAGGTAGGCTGCCTGGCCGGCGAAGTCTCTCACCGTACCTGCGACCCGGAGAGCTCGCACCGGACGAGCACCTTCAAGTACCTCCACCTCGACGGTCTCACCGGGCCGGACGTCGAGGAGCTGGGCGAGCTTCTCCGAGAGCAGGAGACCCCTGGCGGGGAACGGAATGGGACGACCGTTGACATCGATCGGCCGGAGCAAGCCGGAGTCCTTCTCGAGCCCAAGCAGCGACGTCAGTCGGGCGTGCGTGCCGCGCCGTAGCCTCACCGCGACCGAGCGGAAGCCCTCGGCACGGAGAACGCCGGGGAGGCGGACTGCCGCATGCAGGGTGCCAACATCCGATGGCTCGATGAAGGCGATGCTGAAGTCGAAGCGCTGCGTTGCCTCAAAGTGATCCTCCATCAGCCGATCGACCAAGTCGGCGCTGAAGGATCCCAGGACCATCACGGCGATGCCCAGCGCGATGCCCAGCGCGGAGAGCACGGCGCGCACGGGGTGCCGCGCGATCTGGCGGAGCGTAAGCCGGGTGAGCGGCGAAAGCCTTCCGACCGATCCATGAGGATGAAGGAAACCACCGCGAAACGGCCGGGGGGCCTCCGGGCGCATGGCTTCCGCCGGGGCCAGTCGCACCACGCGCCGAATCGCCATCGCGACACTCAGCACGCCGGCGAGCAGGCTGATGCCCAGCGCACTCGCCACCACCCCGAGCCCCACCGAGTAACGCTGGTCCGGAAAGCGGAAGAAGCGCACGTACAAATCGGCGAGCCCTGACCCCAGCCACGCGCCGACCACGGTGCCGAGCGCCGCACCGGCGAGCACGATCAGCAAGGCGAACTGGAGGTAATGGGCGCCGATCTCCCAGCGCGTGTACCCGAACGCCTTCAGCGTGGCGATCTGCTCGCGCTGCGTCGCAATCATCCGGTTGAGCACCACGTTGAGAATGAAAGCGGCGACCAACAGGAAGATCACCGGCGCGAGCAAGGCCATCGCGCGGAGTTGGGAGAGCTCGTTCGCCACCGTCCGGTACGAAACCTGGTCGTCCCGGCCGTACGCGCCCCGCCCACCGTAGGGCGCGAGCAGGACGTCGAGCTGCGCCCGCACCGCGGGCAGGGACGCTCCGGGGGTCACCGCGACGAGCAAGTCGTTGCAGGCGTTGGCCAGGTCGAACGCCGCAGCCAGAGGGCGATCCCGCATCCAGAGCACTCCGAAGCGTCGGTCGTCTGGAACCACATCACCGCCCCGGATCTGGTAGATGTATTCCGGCGAGAGCGCGATGCCCACCACGATGAGTTGCTCGCGCCGACCGTTCATCACGGCCCGCAAGCGATCCCCAGGAACCAGTCCGTGCGCCTCCGCGAATGCCTCGTTGGCGAGCACCTCGCTGCGCCGTCCCGGATCCGGCCAACGCCCCTGCCGTAGGTGCAGGCGACTGAGTGACGGCTCGCCATGATCGGGAATGGACACCAACCGACCCACTGCTGGTTCGATCACGCCAGGCAGGTCGAGCGTCACTTCCGCCACGACGCGGGTTTCCACCGCGGCGATGCCCGGCACCTCGGCCACCCGGCGCGCAATCGAGACCGGGGCTCGCTTCAGATGCGCAAAGACGTGAGGCAAGCGCGCGTCCTCGTAGTACTGCGCCGCCCGTCGCTCCAGCGACTGCAGCACGCTCACCGACATCACGAAGGTGGCCACGCCGCAGGCGACCACGAGGCTGATCGCCGCGGCCTGGGTCCAGAGCAACCGGAGATCCCGCAGGAGTTTTTGCCGGAGCGCGGTCATCGTGATCCGTCCAACGCTACCACACGAGCGACGACGCCGCCGCGCGCACACGGTTGTGCTGCAGGCTCGCGATCCGGCCGTCCGAGAGCGTGATCACGCGATCCGCCATCGCCGCGATGACCGCGTTGTGGGTGATGATCACGGTCGTCGTACCCAGTTCGCGGTTCAGGCGCTCAATCACTTCGAGCACGGTGATGCCCGTCTTCACGTCGAGCGCCCCGGTGGGCTCGTCGCACAGCAGCACGTCGGGCCGCTTCGCGATCGAACGCGCGATCGCCACGCGCTGCTGCTCGCCGCCCGATAACTCGGCGGGAAAGCGATCGAGGTGGTCGCCGAGGCCGACGCGGCGCAGCGCCTCTTCCGGCGACATCGGATCACGCGCGATGTCGGTCACCACCGCCACGTTCTCCCGCGCCGTCAGGGTCGGCATCAGATTGTAGAACTGGAACACGAAGCCCACGTGCTCGCGCCGGTAATGAGTCAGCGCTGCATCATCCCACGCGCTCAGATCGTGATCGCGGAAGCGCACGCTCCCCGAGGTGGGAACGTCGAGGCCGCCGAGGATGTTGAGGAGCGTCGATTTTCCGCTGCCGGATGGACCGAGCAGGACGACGAACTCGCCCGCGTAGAGCTCGAGATCGATCCCACGCAAGGCCTGGACTTCGGTCGCACCGGATCGGAAGATCCGGGTCACGTCGCGCGCCACGAATACCGGCGTGGTTTTATCCGCACCTGCCGCGCGATCGTTCAGGGGTGGGGGAGCGGCGGGCGGCATGGGGACGGGAATCCGCGGCCCTTGCTGCTGGAGGGGCCACATGGATACGGTGAAGCGGTTCGCCCAGCAGGGCGAGCCCGATCCATACGACGGACGCGTGGCCCGCGGAGCTAATGGGCGCGAGACGACTCGCGCCGCGCCGACTAGCTCGGTCGATCCGAGCCGTCCGGGTGGATCAGCCCCATGCGGAGCGCGCAGAGGGTCAGCTCCTGATCGGTGTTCACCTCCAGTTTGCGCATGATGCTCTTCTTGAGCTTGTAGATGGAGGGCTCCGAGAGACTGAGCGATTCGGCAATGCGCTTGGTGTGAACTCCCTGGGCCGTCATCTGCACGATCTCCCGATCGCGCGGCGTGAGGGCGGGGCTGTCCGCTTCAGCGCCTCGTCGCTGGACGAACTGCCGGATGAGCGCACTGGGGCCACTCGAGAAATAGGCTCCCTCCCCTCGACTGCGATCGATGGCCTGCCGGAGGTCCTCGAGGCTCGATGACTTGTGCACATAGCCCGTCACACCCCACTCGACCGCGGTCTGGACCGTGTGGAGCGTCGCCATGCCGCTGAAGACGATGACCTTTGGGCGAGGGCTCACGGCGGAGAGCTGCTCCAGGACCTGCAAGCCACCGCTGCCCTCAAGGAGCAGATCGAGGATCACCAGATCGAGTCCGTCGCGCTTCGCGGTGGCGAGCATCGGCTCGGCGTTCCGGCTGCTCCCGATCAGCTCCACTGCCGGAAGTCCGCGGGCGAAGTCGCAGAGGAGTTCGCGGATGGATTCATGATCCTCGACGATCCACAGTCGTGAGGGCTTGCGGGTTGCGGACGGTGCCAGCGTGGCAGCGGGAGCGGAGGGGAGGTCGATGGACATGGGCGGTGGGTGACCGGTGGGTTCAGGCGACGGCCGAGGCGGCGTCGAGGTGGGGATGGTTGCCGGCGTGTTGCACGCGCGGAAGGTGAAGTCGGGCGCAGGTTCCCTGGCCATCCGGGCCCCGCGTGAACGTGAGCGAACCGCCGACGAGGTCCGCGAATCCACGGACGATCGCCAGTCCGAGTCCGAGCCCCTGCTGTTCGTGGCGCTCGCGGTCAAATTGCACGAAGGCCGCGATGCGGCTGACCTGTTCAAGCGGGAAACCCCGCCCGCCATCGGTAACGGTCAGATCGTAGCCTGACTCATCCGTGGCGGCTCCGACGATTCGGATGAGACTGCCCGGGTTCGAGAACTTCAGGGCGTTGTCGACGAGTTGGCGGATCACGGGTCCAAGGAGACCGTCGGGTAGAGCCAGAGACGTGGGCTCACAGTCCACGCTCACGTCCTGAGTCCGACCGGCGGCCGCAGCCATGCGCCGGATCTCCCGATCGATCGAGTCAGGCCACTGCTCGTCCTGCCATGCCTGTCGTTCCGTCTCGGTTGCCGGTGGACGTGCCGTGAGGTCGAGCCAGAGCTCGCAGCGTTGGGTCAGTTGCAGGAGTCGCTCACCGGACTGGCGGATCAGCTCCGCCTGCTCCGCGACGGCCGAGGCGGGCACGGGCGTGCCCGCAGCGGCATCGTCGAGGAGCAACTCGGAGAATCCGAGGATGCCGACCAACGGGGTGCGGAGCTCGTGGGCCAGCGTGGCCGCGAAGCGCCTCCGTTCCTCTTGGATCAGGGCGTGCGGACTCGTCAGCGATTCGTTGGCGGCGAGGCTCATGCGGACCGCCCTCGTTTGCGCGTGGAGGTTGTCGGACGCGTGGAAGCCCTGCCTTTGCCGGAGCGCCCTCCCGCTCGGCAGGAGACCGCAGCCGGTGCCGACGCGGGCGCCTGCGGATCTCCGTCGAGGCCCGGAAATTCGAGCCAGAAGATGGCTCCGGGCTCATCAGCCGGCGGCGGCGCGTAGCCGAAGCTTCCGCCCATCGTCTCGACCGCACGCCGGACGACGCGCAGCCCCAGCCCCGTTCCCGGTGTGCCGGCGGCATTGGAGGCCCGGAAGTAGGCTTCACCGAGGCGCTCGCGATCGGCCGCCGGCACCCCGCGACCACGATCCCTTACCTCCAGACGGACCTGACCGCGTCCTAGGGCTCGTGCGGTGATGTCCACCGTGGCCGAGGGCGGCGAGTACTTGAGCGCGTTCCCGATCAGGTTGTGCAGCGCGATCTCCAGTCTTCCACCGTCGACCAGAGTCTCACCGCAGGTCGTAGGATCGACGCCCCAGCGGACTCGGGGGCCGTGCTCCTGCGCGTGGTTGACCCGCTCCGCCGTCTCCCTGAGCACCGTGGCCAGCGGGGCGGGCGCCGCGTCTTGGGCACCTCGTGCCACCGCGTGCAGATCCAAGAGACGATCGACCTGATCCTTCAGGCTCTGAACCGCCTCCCCGAGCAGCTCCATGTGGCGCCGGGAGCGCGCGTCGACCGGCCGACCCTCCCGTTTCGCGTTGGCCGCATGATCGCGGTCGAGCAGGTAGTGGACGCCCTGCAGAATCGCCAATGGACTCCGGAGTTCGTGCACCGCATGAGCCAGGAGCTCCCGCTCCTCCTGCAAAACGCGCGCTCCGTCGCCTCCCGAATCGCGTCGACCGGCCTTGAGATCTTCCGAAATCGAATTGCGACTGCGCTCGCCGCTAGCGTGATCGAGCCGTCGTTTCTCGGTGTGGTGACCCGAGAACTGGCTGTTCGTGTTGGAAGGGCCCCGGAGGGGGGAGGAATTCATGATAATAAATCAGCTGTCGAACGTGGCGGAATGAGGCGGGACGAAGCCAGTAACGGCTCACTTGCTGCCGATCAGTAGCGGGAACATCAGCGAACGCACACCCACGCACTTGAAGCACGCCGCTGGCGATAACGACGTCGAGGGGTCGAGGCGCAGTTCGTTGCAGATCACGGGCAGCTCGGGATGGTGGGGTAACATCCGATTTCTCGCGTGGCTGTGCGTAAAAATACCCAGCCGATTGCGTCACCGTGGCTGTACGGCCTCCGGGAGTCCAGCGCAAAAGAGATCAGATGGCGGCGCGGGACACGACTCGCTTCGACCGGGGACCCTGCGGAGTCGGCTCGGTTTCGTGGGTCTACGAGGGGTTGATCTGAATGGAAGGTTCCAGATCGGAGACGCCGAAGAAGCGGGGTTTGAATGGCCCGTGGTGAACGGTGAAGGAGGCGACGTGCCCGAGGCGATGCAGGAGGGCCCGCGGCGCACCGTCGCCGCGGTCACCGAGCCCGACGGCGAGGTCGACCAAGTATTCGCCGACGCCGAGGTGGGCGGACCATTCGAAGCGGACGCGGAGGCAGTCGCCGGGGGCGATCGTGGAGGTGGGCACCTCCAGGTGCGTGCTGGAGACGCCGAAGACCACCTGGTTGTGGCGCGTCGAAACTTCGAAGGAAAACTGCAGTTCCGCGAGGGGCTCGTGGGCCTCGATCCAGCAGTCGCAGACGATGCGTTCCCCCACGCCGAACACCCCGGCGGGCCGGCCCGAGGCGTCGAGGAGCTTGAGCCCGACGATCTCCGCCTGACGGCTGCCGCTCTCGTTCGTGCCGGCGCGCCACTGGCGTCGCTCCGTGGCGGGCAGGGCGCCGACTGCGGCAGGAGCGGCGGCCGGCGAGGGTGAAGCAGGTCGCGGGTGTTCCGGTGAACTGTGGAGGGCGTGGAACACGCTGACTGCCTCGGCGGACGGACCGTGGAAGACGGCCCGGCCCTCGTGGAGGACGATGGCGTGGCGGCAGAGTGCCTTCACCGAAGGAAGATCGTGACTCACGAGCAGCAGGGACATCCCGGCGGCGAGGCGTTCCTTGAAGAAACGCGAGCACTGTGCCTGGAAGAACACGTCGCCAACGGCGAGAGCCTCATCGACGATGAACAACTCCGGGTCCACGATCGTCTGGGCGGCGAAAGCGAGGCGGACCATCATGCCGCTGGAGTACGTCTTGACCGGCTGGTCGATGAACGAACCGATCCCGGCGAACGCCTCGACGGCCGCGAGGGCTGCCTCGGCCTCGCGGCGCGGCACGCCCTGAAGGGCTGCGTTGAGGAGGACGTTTTCGCGGCCGGTGAACTCGAAGTTGAAGCCTGAGCCCAGCTCGAGCAGGGCGGCCACCCGGCCGTGGCGCTCGACGCTGCCGGAGGTGGGCGCGAGCGTGCCCGCGATGATCTGCAGCAGCGTGCTCTTGCCCGCTCCGTTCCGACCGATGATGCCGAGGCTCTCGCCCCGTCCGATCTTGAACGACACCGGCTGGAGGGCCTGAAACTCGCGCGCCCGCCGGGCCACCATCCGCTCGGCTCGGGTGCGCCACGACGACGGCACCCCCGGCAGCGCCGCGGCGCGGGCGACCAGCGGCATCGTCAGGCGATCCGACGGCGTCTGCCACAGCCGGTAGGCCTTCGCGACCTCGTGGACGGCGAGAAGAGGAGGGGGTGCGGTCATCCAGGTGTCGCCACGTGATTTATCCCTGAAACGGATACACTGACGTGACCATGGGAGGCGGTTCAGTAGGCGGCGTTGCCCGGCGTGCGGGCGAACGGAATCACGTCGCGGATGTTGCCTACCCCGGTGACGAACATGAGCAGGCGCTCGAAGCCGAGGCCGAAGCCGGCGTGCGGCACCGTGCCGTAGCGGCGGAGATCGAGGTACCAGCCGTAGTCGGCGGGCGAGAGGTGATGGGCCCGCATCGCCTCCTCAAGGATCGGGAGGCGCTCCTCGCGCTGGCTGCCGCCGATGATTTCGCCGATGCCCGGGACGAGCAGGTCCATCGCGCGGACGGTGCGCCCGTCATCGTTCACCCGCATGTAGAACGGCTTTAGCGTGCGGGGATAATCGTGCACCGTGACGGGACCGCGGAAGTGTTCCTCGGCGAGGAAGCGCTCGTGCTCGCTTTGGAGATTGTCGCCCCATTGCACGGGGTGCTCCCACGTGCGGCCGGAGCGGTTGAGGATCTCGATCGCCTCGGTGTACGAGCAGCGCTGGAAGGGCCGGTCGAGGACGAAGTCGAGCCGTGCGCGGAGGCCCTTGTCGACGAAGTTGCCGAAGAATTCGAGATCGGCGGCGCAGTGCTCGCGGGCGTCGCGGACCAGGTGCTTCACGAAGCTTTCGGCGAGGTCCATGTTGCCCCACAGATCGCAGAACGCCATCTCCGGCTCGATCATCCAGAACTCCGCCGCGTGACGCGACGTATTGGAATTCTCCGCGCGGAAGGTCGGTCCAAAGGTGTAGACATTGGCCAGCGCGGTGGCGAATGCCTCGGCCTCAAGCTGGCCGCTCACCGTCAGGAACGTGGGCCGCGCGAAGAAGTCCTGCGCATAGTCGACCTTGCCCTCCGGCGTCAGTGGCGGCGCCTTGGGATCGAGCGTGGATACGCGGAACAACTCCCCTGCGCCCTCGCAGTCGCTGCCCGTGATGATGGGCGTGTGGACGTAGAGGAAGCCGCGACTCTGGAAAAATTCGTGAATCGCAAAGGCAAGGCGGCTGCGCACCCGGAAGACCGCCCCGAACAGGTTGGAACGGGGGCGCAGATGGGCGATCTCCCGCAGGAATTCCAAACTGTGCCCCTTTTTCTGCAGCGGGTACGTCGCGTCGGCCTCGCCCAGCACTTTCAGACTCCGTGCCACCACCTCCCATTGCTGGCCTTGTCCCTTGGACGCGACAAGCTGCCCGCGGACCTCGATCGAGGCTCCGGTGGCCGCGCGTGAGACTTCCGGGTAATCCGGCAGGGATGCATCGGCAATCACCTGGACACCCTTCAGGCAGCTACCGTCGTTTATCTCGATGAAGGAGAATGCCTTGGAATCACGCCGCGTCCTCACCCAGCCTTGGACGAGGACGTCATCGGAGGGTTGGGTGGCGGAGAGGAGGGCTTTGACCGGCGTCCGTTGCATGGGGGAATGAGGTAACGGGAAGACAAAGCCGCTGGGCGAGGATTGGCAAATGCGGAAGCGTGGTCGGGGCGTGCACAGGGCGTGTACATTTTTGGTGAATGGAGGGGCGATTCGCGACGATGAAGGACGGGTCCCATGTCTGTGGTTGATGCGAAACTTGCCCCCCGTACGAACCTGCCGCCCGAGCTGCAGGAACTACTGGCGCGCGAGGCCGTCTTCTTGATGAGCCGTAAGCGGATCGGGGACGCCTTGAACGCGACGCGGCAGGGCAAGGCGGCGAAGCTTTTCGTGAAGCCGCTGCTGGCGTTCTTCGGGGCTTCATCGGAGAGCGACTCGCCGGCGGAGGGTCGAGCGAGCCGCCCGGGAGCGCCGGATGCCCCGGCCGAGAATCTCGAATTGCTGCACGCCGGGTTGAAGAAGATTGAAGATGCCCTGCCAGCCCTGTCGGCCTGCGTCGACCGGAGCATGGAGAATTTTCTGCGGGAGCACGATCCGGAGTACGTGAATGGGTTGGCGGCGTCCCGCTACATCGAGGATTGGCGCCGGTTGCTCGAGGGTTTCGATCAGCACGTCGGCGCGGCGATCGAGGGCCTGTACCGGCTCCGGGCCATCCTAGGAGCGTTGCCTTCCGCAACTGCCTGCGGGGCCCAAGACGAGGGCCGCGCCGCGATTGAGGTGCAGGTGAAGCGGATGCAGGAGGTCCACGAGGACATCCTGTTCATCAACAAGATCGCCGATGCGCAACGCATCCGCTCCGGCATCGATGGCATCACGCTCTATCGTCAGCCCGAGCGAAACTGGGCGGGGTCCGTCACCGCCCTCCAATTCGCCCAGCCCACGGCGGCGGTCGAAGCGATCACCGGCTTGCTGTCCGACTTGGAGGAAGTGGCGGCTAAGGTGCGCACTGCGGTGCAGGGTGAGTGCCAGTTGGCGTCGTATGCGGCGGGCTTTGGCGTGACGAGTTACCAGAAGCGGGTCTGGGTGTCCTTGCGCGAAGCCGCTCACCTTTTGATCAACACGGAGAACATGGAGGCAGTCATCTCCGAGACGGAGCAGCTCATGGACGCCGGCAAGCTGCTGGAGTGGCGTCCGGTCCGGACGCCGGTCGAACCGACGTCGACCGTGGCGCCGGCGATGGACACCCCTGGCAAAGCTCCGGCATCGACCAGCACCGAAGGTGCGCCTCCGCCGCCCCTGCGGCGGACCACGGTTGCGACTGATGCCCCGGGCATTCCATCCCGTCCGTCCAAGCCGCCGCCCGGGGTCGTCGTTTCGCCTTCCCGCTCCACGCGTGGTCCAGAATTACGCTTGCCCAGCCGCGGCGCGGGATCGAGCCCGAGCACCGGCGCGGGCGCGCCGCCGCGCGCGAAGCCCGAGCCAGTGACGAGCCCGGGGGCGGTTCCGCTGACGGCTTCGCCGTTCCCCGTGGCTGCCAAGTCGGATGGTTCGGTGCCACCGGAGGAAACGTCGGAAACGATTGCCGACCTCATGGCGGAGCGGAAGCGACTCGAGCAGATCTTGCTGGAGACGCGGGCGAGCCTGACCGAGCGCGAGCAATTCCTCAGCGAAAGCGAGGCGCGGCTGATGAAGGTCAGCCAAACCCAGCTCGAGCGCGAAGTGGACCTGGAGCAGCGCGAGGAGCAGCTGCGCGATCTGGAGAAGCGCCTGCGCGAAATGCAGACCCGGCTGGCGACCGAGCGCGCACCGACCCCGGCGCCCGAGAAAAAGCCGTGGGACGAGTTCCGCGAGTAGCGGACTGGTTTTCGGGAGCGTGACGCGCAGCGTGCCCGCGACGCGGTGTCACGGGTGCCGCGCCACGGACCTGCCTCCGCCCAGCGGTGCAGGTCGGAGCAGTCGCACTGGCGGTGACGCGTCCCATGAACGCGGCCCGACCGGATCCCTCGCTTCACGCGGTCTGACGAATCGCGCTCGGGAGTTGCTCCGCCGCCGGGTCGTGTCACGGTAGCGTCGCCCGCCCAACCCGGTTGGCGGTCCGCATGCTTGCCCGACTGATGCTGTCCTCGATCCTTCTCCGCGTCGCACGGTGTACCGGCCCGAAAGGGAGTCACGGCCGGGCTCGAACGCCCCGGTGGCCCATCCGGTGCCGTCGGCTGGTCGGTGGCTGTCTTCTGGCGGTGATGGGGGGCTTGGCGCTGCTTCCGGAGGCCCGTGCCCAGACCGCGGCGCGGTCGGGTCGCTGGGCCCACGAGACGAGCCGACTGACGCCTGACCCTGCGGTGGTCTGGGGTCGGTTGGAGAACGGCTTTCGGTACGCGCTCCGTCCCCACGCCGGCGTCCCTGGTCGGGTTGTGCTGCAGCTGGTCGTGCTCTCCGGCTCGCTGGATGAACGTCCGGACGAGCGGGGAATGGCGCACTATCTCGAGCATCTGGCCTTTGGTGGGACGGACGATTTTCTGCCGGGACAGATGGTGCTGCTCTTCCAGCGGCTCGGCATGGAGTACGGCAGCGACGTGAACGCGCAGACGACCTTTGATTCGACCATCTACCGGCTGGATTACCGGAGGGCTGACCCCCTGTTGGTGCGCGACGGCTTGAGACTCTTTCGAGGTTTCGCCGATGGCTTGGCGCTCGACCCGCAAGTGATCGAGCGGGAGCGGAGGGTGGTGCTCGCGGAGTTGCGGCTCCGCAACACCTTGGCCGGTCGGCGGGAGTTGGCGTCCATGCCCGTAGTATTTCGCGGCCTGACCTTTCCCGAGCGCAGCCCCGGCGGGAGTGAGGAGCAGATTGCGCGGTTCACGCGGGAGCAGTTCGTGGCGTTTTACCGCCGCAATTACCGGCCGGACCTGATGGTTTTAGTGGTGACGGGCGATCTCGCGGTGCCGGAGCTGGAAGCGGAGATCCGGGACCGCTTTGGCGGCATGGCCCGTCCGGCCGGCCCGCCGCCCGCGCGGGAGGAGGGCCGCCTGAATGCGCGATCCCTGCGCGCTGGCGTCCTTCCCCTCGCGGGAATGTCGGCGGCGGCGGTGGAAGCGGCGACCGTGGTGCCGCGGCCCAGTGCGGCGGAGACGCAAGCGCAGCGTGAAGAGGAGCAGAAGCGCGAGTTCGTCATGCGCCTCTTCGCGGCTCGTCTGGAGGCGGAAGGCGGCGGCGAGGCCGGGGTGGAGGCGGGTTACAGCGAGTTGCTGGGCCAGGGCGTCGCGACGGTGCGGGCGATGGTCCCGGCACCGGCTTGGTCGGGTGGCCTGACGACGATCGACACGAGTATCCGCCGCGCCTTGGAGCAGGGCTTCGAGGCGACCGAGCTGGCGGAGGCACGGCGGGAGGAGTTGCGCCGGATCGCTCTCCTGCGAGAGCAGGTGGCGACGCTGGATCCCTCGGTGCTGGCGGACGCCTTGGTGGAGTCGATCACCGAGCACCGCGTCTTCGTCGGGTTGGAGCAGTCGCTGGCATGGCGTGCCGCGTGGCTGGAGACCTTTGGCCCGGCCGACGCGCAGCAGGTGTTCCGGCGCCTCTGGGTGCCGGGGGCGATGGCCTTTCACGTCGCGGGCGGGGTGGGGGTGGAACTGAAGCCCCAGAAGGTGCTGGACGAGGTGGCCAAGGTCCGTCGCGGCCGCGTGGTGGCTTTGCCCCCGAGGCCACCAGAGGAACGCGTACCCTATCGCCTGCCGAACTGGGGGCCGGACGGCGAGGTGGCGGGGCGGACGGAGTTGCCGAGTGTGGGAGCGGCGCTGGTCCGCTTTCGCAATGAAGTCCGCTTGAACGTGGTGTCGCGCCGGCAGGAGCCCGGCATCGTCCACCTCGTGGTGAGGGTGGGCTCGGGCCTGCTGGACATGCCGGGCACACGGCCCGCGCTGAAGGAGTTCGGCCTCAACACCGTGCTCGCGAGTGGCACGGAGCATCTCCGCGGGGAAACGCTCCGGGCGCTGGTCAGTCAGCGCTTCCTGGACTTCAGCTTCGACGTGGCAGACCGAGACGCCTTCGCGTTTCGGGCCACGGTCCCGGCGGAGGAGGTGACCACCTTTCTGGGCGTGGTGGCGGACATCCTGCATCGCCCTCGGTTCAGCAGCCTTGCCCATGCGGAGCAACGCATGAACGCGGCCATGGGGCGCATGGCGGGGAGTGCCGGGATGGGTGATGGCATGCGCGCGCTGAACGATCGGCTCTTTCGCGGTGACGCGCGTTTCACGTCGGGTTCTCCACTCGATTACATCGCGATGAGCGCAGAGGACGTGCGTCGCTGGATGGAGGCACCGCTCGCTCGCGGTTATGTGGAGGCGACGGTCGTCGGCGACCTCTCGGAGGACGCCGCCGTCGCGGCCGTGGCGCGGACCCTCGGCGCGCTGCCCCTGCGGGCGGCGGAGAAGGCCACGGCGGGCCCGGTGAAGCCGGTGCAAGTCACCGCCCGTCCGGGCTTCGAGCGCATCGAGTTCACCGGCGAACAGAACACCGGACTGGTCATCGGCACCTGGCCAACCAATGACCTCCGTGAGGTCAGGGATCAGGCGGCATTGGAGATCCTCACGAAAATCCTCGAACTCCGCGTCCGCGCGGACGTGCGCGAGCGCCTCGGGCTGGCTTACTCACCCTCGGCGAGCCTGACCGCCTTCGACGGGTTTCCCGGCTTCGCGTTGCTGCAGACCCAGATCGACTGCGACCCGGCGGACACCGAGCGGGTGGCTCGACTGGTCGAGGAGATCGGTGACGAACTCGCCTCTGGCGGGATCAATGAAGGCGAATTCATCGGCTCCCGGGGCATTTTGAAGAGTCAACTGCAGCGCTCGTTCCGCGAGAACGGATTCCTCGTCAACCTATTGAGCCGAGCCCAGGAGCGCCCCGAAGAACGAGAACAGATCCTCGGGTTGGCGGAGGGTCTGATCGACGGCGTTGAGCGGACGGACGTGGAACGCTGGGCGGCTGCCCTCCTAAAGCGTGAGAACTGTCGATCCGCCGCCGTGGTGCCGAAGGCGTTCATCGGCGTCTACCAGCTCTCCGAGCGGCCCTAGGGTCTGCGGGCGTGATTCCGGAGTCTATTTATCACCACGCTTGGGGTCACGCCGGAACGCGCCTAGGCGTTTTTCCCGGAAAAAATGCAGCATGCTCCGGCCATTCCAGTGCTTCCAACGGGCGGGCAGGGGCGGCCTGTTGAATCGATAAATAAATAATTATAAACCACTTTCATCGTTTTTCACGGCGCCTTGGTTACCGGCTGAGGGCCCCGGGGAACTGAGGCGTATCCACTTTTAGGACTACCCCTTCGGTTCTAGTCGGGGTCCGCCGAGTCACGGTGGAAGGAGGGCAGCGCGCAGGCTTGGGGAAGCCTATTTTTTCTCTCTCTCGCCGTCGCGCGGCGCGGAGGGCTGTGGCGCACCGCGGCGGTGGACTCGCCGCGGTGCTGACCTGCAGATCTAACTTTTTGGGGGGGCGGGGTGGGCCGGGCGCGCGCCGCCTCAGTTCCCGCGCATCGCGGCGCGGCGCTTCAGGTCCTCGGCGCCCTTGGCGACGATTTCCGGGGCGACCTTGATGCCGGCCTTGGCGAGAGCGGCGTCAAGGATGACCTCGCCCTCCATGTAGCCGCCGACGATGTCGACGATCTTGCCCTCGCGATCGATGATGAACTGGGTCGGGATGCCGCCGACGCCGTAGAGGGTGCGGGAGATGTTCTTGTCGCCGCGCTCCGCCACGTCGTGCGACCAGAGGATGTCGGGGTACTTCGCCTGATTTGCCCGGACCCAGCGCTCGAATGCGCCGCGCGTGTCGCTGGTGCAGGAGCCCAGCACCACGACGCCCTGGTCCTTGTACTGGGCGGCGACCTTCTGGGTGTGGGGCATGGCTGCCATGCACGGCCCGCACCACGTGGCCCAGAAGTCGAGGATGATGACCTTGCCCTTGAAATCGGAGAGGCGGACATCCTTGCCGGCGAGGTCCTGGGTCGTGAAGTCCGGAGCCGTGGCGCCGACCTTCAACTGTTCGCGGCGGGCAGGCGGCGGGGCTTCCTTGGATTCCTCGCGGGTGAAGACGCGGGCGGGCTGGTCCTCGGGCTTGAGGGTGAGGCCGGCGCGGAGCAGCAGGTTGCCGAGCGACTCCTTGATGCGGGCGCCGGTGCCGACGCAGAAGCCGACCACGCGGCCCTCGGCGTCAATGACGACGGTGTGGGGGAGTGGGGCCATCATGCCGCCGGCGAGCTTCATCGGGACGACCTTGTCCATGTGGGCGCGCTGGATCGCCGAGAACGCCTTCTTCTCGTCGTCGGTCATTTCATTGAAATCCTTCTCCGGCTTCGGACTCGCGCCGGCGGGATCGAAGACGATGGGGAAGGCGACGCCGGCAGCGCTGGCTTGGCGCCACGCGAGGTAGGCGTCACGGCTGCCGTAGGCGGCGAGCCCGAGGATCTGGAATTTCTGGTCGGCGTAGCGCTTCGAGTAACCGTTCAGGAAGTCGATCCCGTCCTGTCCGGGCCCCTGGCTGGCGCCCCAGACGGTGATCACGGTGACCTTGCCGGCGGTGACGCTCTTCAGAGAGACGGCCTGGCCGGCGGCGTCCTCGACGGTGACCTCCGGCAGCTGGGCTCCGTGGGCGGTGCGCAGGTAGCTCTCGCGGAACTGCGGCTTCTTGGCGGCCTCGGCGGCGGCGGCGGCGCGTTCCTTCGCCTCAGCTTCGGCGTCGGCGAGTTGCTGACGGCCGCGGGCGACGATGGCTGGGTCGACCTTCACGCCGACGGAGGCGAGGGCAGCCTCGGCGCGGGCGTCTTCCTTGCCGCTGTTGCCCACGAGGGCGGCGGCGATCTTGCCGTCGCGGCCGATGACGAACTGCGTGGGGATGCCGGTCACGCCGTAGAGGTTGGCCGAGGCGCGCTGCTCAAAGTTCGGCGTATTGCGGGCGTTGGGATCGAAGACGAATTGGAGATTCGGATATTTCGGCTGGTTCTTCGGGATCCACTGCTTGAACGCCTCGATCGTGTCGCTGGTGCCGGAGGCGAGGAGGACGACATCCTGATCCTTGTAGCGAGCGGCGATTTCCTGCGCGTGCGGGAACGACGCGATGCACGGCCCGCACCAGGTGGCCCAGAAGTCGAGGATGACGACCTTGCCCTTGAAGTCGGAGAGACGGACCTCGCGGCCGGTGACGTCCTGCATGACGAAATCCGGGGCGATCGCGCCAGGTCCGAGCAGAGCGGGGCGGGCCGGTGGCGGGTTGGCGCCGGCAGGGGCGGCGGGTGCGGCCTTGATTGCGGCGGCGGGCATCACGGCGGCGGGCATCACGGCGGCGGCGCCGGTGGCTGCGGCGGCCTTCTCGCGTTCGGCGTGGAACGCGTCGAGCGTGGCGCGGAGTTGCGTTGCGTCGGCCTCGGTCAAGCGCATCCCCGCACGGACGATCAGTTCGCGCAGCCAGCCGGAGACCTTCGGACCGGCGCCGACGATACCGCCGACGAGGGAGCCGTCTTGACGGACCACGGCGTAGGCCGGGAAGAGGCCGACCCCGAAGGAGCTGTTCGCGATGCTTTCCAAGAAAGCCTTGCCAGCCGGATCCCAGGAGGCGGTGAAACCTGCCTCAGCGATCTTCTCGCGGTCATACCAGGCGTCGAATTCAGCCTTTTCGGTGGCGACGTTGATGGCCCAGACCTTCAAGCCTTGGGTGGCGTAGGCGGCTTGAAGGGCGGCCACATCGGCCACGGGTGAACGGGCGCCGGTCCAGAAAGCGATGAAGACCGGGGAACCCTTGAAGCCCGACAGGCGGACATCCTTGCCGTCGCGCCCCTGAGCGGCGAAATCGGGCACGGCCTCGCCCGACGCCAGGCGTCCGAGACGAGCGGTGGGCAGAGTGTTGGCGCGCGTGGCCATCGTCTTGCCCATGGCGGGGATGACCTTCGGGCGAGCATCCGCGGCGACTTCCGGCGGGAGATGGGACGTATCGATGGGCAGGCCGGCCTTGGCGAGCAGGCGGGTGACATGCGGGTTTTCGCCCGCGCCACCGCCGGTGGTCGTTCCGATGATGCGACCGTCCTTGCCGATCATGAACAGCGAGGGGAAGCCGGAGACGTGGTATTGCGTGTTGAAGACCGACTTGGCCCAGCCGTCGCGGCCCGCTGGGTCGAAGGCGGTGCGGAACGCATACTTCGTGCCGTTGCGCTTGATCCAGCCCTCATAGGCCTCCGCGGTGTCGTTGGCGCAGACTGCGAGAAGGACAAAGTCGTTGGCCGCAAACTTCTTCGCGAGCTCGCTGTTGTGCGGCATGGCGGCGACGCAAGGGCCGCACCACGTCGCCCAGATGTCGAGCAGCACCAGCTTGCCCCGCAGGTCCGACAGGCGGAGGGTCTGTCCGTCCGGCGTGCGGACGGCGAAGTCGGGCGCCAGATCGCCCGGTTGCAGCCGCGGGGGCATGGCAGCCGGGGCGGCTGCCGCCGCGGCGGGCTGAGCCAGCCCGGAGAGCGGCGCGAGAAGCAGCCCGAAGGCGAGCAGCGCAGTGAGGGAGCGGAACGGGCTGAGGAGACGTTGCATGAGCCTGAAAAAGGGAGAGGGAAAGGACGAGGGGGGAGGCAGGGAAGCCAGACCGTGGGGTGACGCAGTCGGTCGTAAGGGAAGCGTGAGAACGGAGGGAGGATCGTCGCGACGCGGTCGAGTCTGCGGGACAGAGAGGGTCGGTGGACGATAGCGTAAAGTCGACCCCGGAAATTGCGCCGCGATGCGGTCTGCCGCATCAGCGCAAGACGCGCCAGACCGGTTCGTTCGCTGGATGAGTTTGAAAAAGTTTTGGGAGCGTGGATCGGGGTTGGCTCGCGGCGTTCGGCGGCTGAGGATGAGTCCCGCATGGCTTCCCGAGGTTCCGCACCGTCTCCCGTCCGCACCGCCCCAGCCCGGGCGCGCGCCCATCCGGTGCTGTCCCTGATCGGGAACACGCCGCTGATCCCACTCCGGTTCGAGCCGGAGGGGGTCACGTTGTACGCGAAGTGCGAGTTCATGAACCCCAGCGGCTCAATCAAGGATCGGCTGGCCCTGACGATTCTGGGCGATGCACGGCGACGGGGCTGGCTGCGACCGGGCACCACGATCCTCGAGTGCACCAGCGGCAACACCGGGATCGCCCTCGCGATGGTGGGGGCGGTTTACGGTGTCCCGGTCCGGATTCTGATGTCGGACACCGCCAGCGTCGAACGGCGCCACCTCATGCGGCACTTCGGGGCCGAGTTGCAGCTTTTCAAGGCGGACCGTGGTTACATCACCGGCATCGAGCTCGCGGAAGAAATGGCGCGGAAGGATCCGCGTTACTTCCTGCCGCGTCAGTTTGCCAACCCGCTCAATGCGGTCGATCACCTCCGTCACACCGGCCGCGAAATCCTCGCGCAAATGCAGGGTCGGGTGGATGCCTTCGTCAGCGGCTACGGCACCGGGGGTACGCTCAACGGCGTCAGCCGAGCGCTGCGCCGGGTGTGTCCGAAGGTGCGGATCGTGGCGATGGAACCGGCGGAGGCGGCCATGCTCTCCGGCGAGTCTCCGTGCTGCCACAGCATCGAGGGTGTGGCGGGTGGTTATCTCCCGCCGCTTCTGCAGGGAGCCCGGGTGGATGCGCAGGAGAAGGTGCCGAGTGCGGAGGCCTTGGCGATGACCCAGCGCCTGGCCCGGGAGTTTGGTCTGCTCGTTGGCACGTCGTCGGGCGCGAACGTGATCGCGGCCCTGCGGACGGCGCAGGGCCTGCGGCGGGGGGCACGGGTGGTGACGATTCTATGTGATCGGGCCGAGCGCTATTACTCGACCCGTCTGTTCGCGGGTGGGGGAGGGGCTGCGTGATTGACCGGGCAGACGCCGTCGGCGAGCCGCGGCGGCGGCTGAGGCGGGTTGCGGAAAGACCGGAACCCCACGGCGCTCGGCGGGGTCTTCGAGGGCCTCTCCTCAGCGTCGGCGCGCGGTGGGCGGGTGAGCGGTCACCGACGCCTCATTCGGTGTCGGGCGTGACGCTCCAGCCGCGCGCCTGAATTCCCCCGGGTGCACGCTTCAGCGCTTTGCTTCCTCCCCTGAACCCCTTACGATTCCCCATGATCTCGCTTCGTCGCCTTACGTCGCTGCTGCTGTCCGGTCTCGCCGCCCTCGTCGTGAGCGGCTGGGTGTTGGGCGGAGCTCTCCAGGCCCGCGCGGTGCGCAACGGCGCGGTACAGGTCGAATTGGTCGCACGGCAGGCTGCGGTGCAGCCCGGCCAGCCTTTCTGGGTGGCGCTGCGGGTGGAGCACGACGCTCCCTGGCACACGTACTGGCTGAATGCGGGCACGGGTTATCCGACCTCGCTGGCGTGGACTCTCCCGGAGGGCTTCTCGGCTGGCCCGATCGTTTGGCCCGCGCCCCACACGGTGAAGGACACGGCGGGGAACGTGACCGGGAACGGGTACGAAGGGACGGTGCATCTTTTTGTTCAGATCACGCCTCCTGCGACGCTGGCGGTGGGCTCCACGGTGCAGCTCCGGGCGGCGGCGGACTGGCTGATGTGTGCGGAGTCGTGCATGCCGGGCGATGCCAAGGTGGCGTTGACTCTGCCGGTTGCGGCGGATCCCGGGGCGGAGAACGCCGCGGTGGCGAAGGCGTTCGCGGACCTTCCCCGCGATCCTGCACCGTGGGGCGTGAGTGCGCGGCGGGACGGAACCAAGGTATTTCTGACCCTCACCGCGCCTCAAGGCGCCGCGGCGGCCCACGTTCCGGAGGGTCTCCACTTTTTCGAGGAGCAGGCGCTGATCGATTACGCTGCACCGCAGACCGTGACGGCTGGCAAAGGGACTTGGTCACTGGAATTGGCAACGGTGGCGGACGCCCCAGCGGACGCGGCTCGCCTCAAGGGCCTGCTGGTGGCCAAGAACGGCTGGACGGCGGGTGAAGGCTATACGGCGCTCGCGGTGGACGTACCGCTCGCGGCGGCGAAGGCGGCGGGCGCGTCGGTCACTGCGGCGGTCGGCAGCCCGACGGGTGGCGCGACCGAGGCTAGTGCACCCGCGCCGGGCGGGAGCGGCGCGGCTGGCGCGGGAGCGACGGCGAGTGCGGGGGCAACGGATGGCGCCGCCGCGAGTACCGGTTTGGTCGGCACGGTGCTGCTGGCGTTTCTCGGCGGGGTGGTGCTGAACCTGATGCCCTGCGTGTTCCCGGTCTTGGGTATCAAGGTGCTTGGTTTCGTGAATCAGGCGGGCAGCGATCGCGGCAAAGTCGTGCTGCATGGCTTGGTCTTTACGGCCGGAGTGCTCGCGTCGTTCTGGGCCCTGGCCGGCGCGTTGTTGGCGCTGCGAGCCGGAGGGGAACAGCTCGGCTGGGGCTTCCAGCTGCAGTCGCCGGCCTTTGTCTATGGCATGGCGGTGTTCATGCTCGTGTTCGCGCTCAACCTGAGCGGCCTCTTCGAGGTCGGCCTGTCCGCAACCGGGGCCGGAGCGGGGCTGCAGAGTCAGGAGGGACTCGGTGGATCGTTCTTCACGGGCATGTTGGCCACGCTGGTGGCGACGCCGTGCAGCGCGCCCTTTCTTGCGCCGGCGCTCGGCGCGGCCTTGGCGCTGTCGGCGGTCGAGTCACTCGTCGTCTTCACGGCGATCGCGGTGGGCCTGTCGGCGCCTTACCTGCTCCTTTCGCTTTTCCCGAGTGCCGTGAAGCTGCTGCCGCGGCCGGGTGCGTGGATGGAGACCTTCAAGCAACTGATGGCGTTCCCTCTTTATGCCACCGTGGGCTGGCTCGTGTGGGTCCTCGCGGCACAGACGGCGGGAGACGACTATGGGCTCCTGATGATTCTGTTCGCCTTCGTGCTCGTGGCGATGGCGGCCTGGGCCTACGGGCGCTTTGGTCAGGCGCACGGCAAGCCGTCGCGGCAGCGTTGGGGCACGGCGGCGGCGCTGGCGCTGCTGGTGGGCGGCGTGGCGCTGGGCTGGCCCCAGCCGCCGCCTGCCGTCGGGTCTTCGTCAACGGGCGCTGGCGGCGCCTCGGGCAAGGGCGCATATGCGGTCGCATGGCAGCCGTGGAGCCCGGAGGCGGTGGCGGCCGCGCAGGCCGCGGGTCGGACGATCTACGTGGACTTCACGGCCCGCTGGTGCGCCACGTGTCAGACGAACAAGGCGGCCGTGTTCTCGTCGTCCGAGGTGCTCGCGGAGTTGGCGCGCCGCGACGTGCTCCTGCTGAAGGCCGACTGGACCAACAAGGATCCTCGGATCACCCAGGAACTGGCGAAGTTCCAGCGCTCGGCGGTGCCGTTCAATGTGATCTACCATCCCGGCCAAGCCGCGCCGCGGGTGCTGCCGGAATTGCTGACGCCGGGCATCGTCCTGGATGCGCTGCGCTCCGCCGGAGCTCCGTGAGGAAACCGACGCGGGGCGGGGCGTTCCGGCCAGAGGCCTGAGCGCCTCCGCCTCCGCACCCGCCGTCTCCTTCGTCTGCACGCAGCGAGGGAGATCGGCTTGATCCGCGTCAGCGGGTGAGAGTCCGTCGTTGGAAGTCCTCGCGTTGGTTCGCTAACTACTGCGCCCCGGAGGTGAGTGCCGGGTAGTCGGTGTATCCGATTTCCGGATTTACACCGGCTGAGCCGTAGAAGGTTTCCGGCACCGGCGCGTTGAGAGGTGCGTTGCGCCGCAGCCGTTCGGCCAGGTCCGGGTTAGCGATGTAGAGCCGTCCCCAGGCCACTGCGTCGGCCCGGCCCGCGTCGAGTTCAGCTTGGGCGGTCTCCGCGGTGAAGCCTTGGTTGGCGATCAGCGGTCCTCCGAATGCGGCCTTGACCGCCGGCGTCAGGCGTCCCTCCCCGAGCCCCTCGCGCGTGCAGAGGAAGGCCAGTTTCCGGCGCCCGAGTTCGCGTGCGAAGGAAGTGAAGGTCTCGGCCGGTGTGGCATCGCTCATGTTGTGGCTGTCCTGCGCCGGGGCGAGATGGTACCCCACGCGGTCGGCGGGCCAGACGGAGAGGACGGCGTCGGTCACCTCGAGCGGGAAGCGGGCACGATTGGCGATCGAGCCGCCGTAGGCGTCGGTGCGCTGATTGGTGGAGGACTGGAGAAACTGATCCAGCAAGTAGCCGTTGGCGCCGTGGATCTCGACGCCGTCGAAGCCAGCCTCGCGGGCGAGGAGCGCCCCGCGCCGGTACGCGTCGGCCACGCCGGGCAGTTCCTCGGTCGCGAGGGCGCGCGGCGTCACGAACGGCCGGGCGGGGCGGAGAAGGCTCACCTTGCCGGCCGGCGCAATGGCGCTCGGAGCGACCGGCAGTGCGCCCCCGAGATAGTGGGGGTCGGAGATGCGACCGACGTGCCAGAGCTGGAGGACGATACGGCCGCCGGCGGCGTGGACGGCGTCGGTGACGAGCCGCCAGCCGGCAGCCTGCTCCTCGTTCCAGATTCCGGGGGTATCCGGATAGCCCACGCCCATCGGATCGACGGCGGTGGCCTCGGCGATGATCAGTCCCGCGGAGGCGCGCTGCGCGTAGTAGTGCGCGTTCAGGGCGTGCGGCACGCGACCCGCGCCCGCGCGGCAGCGGGTGAGGGGCGCCATGACGATGCGGTTGGGCAACTCGAGGGCGCCGAGACGGACTGGATCGAAGAGGGAAGGCATGGACTGCCGAGACTGCCGCCGGGAAAGCGGGGCGGCAAGCCGGCGCGCGGCGCGATCAGAGCGGACGCCGCGACCACCGGTCGACTAGCCATGCGCAGAGCACCAACTGCAGCTGGTGGTAGATCATAATCGGCAGCAGAATCACTCCCAGCCCCGGGTGGGCGCCGAAGATGAGCGACGCCATCGGGACACCTGACGCGAGCGTCTTCTTGGAACCGCAGAGGATCGCGGCGATCCGATCCTCCGTCGGAAACTCGAGGGCGCAGCAGACCCGGTTCACCAAGGCGGCGACGCCCACGAACAGGATCACCGCGCCGACGGAGAGGCTGGCGAGCAGCCCGAACCCGTGGCCTGACCAAACGCCCTGCTGAAAGGAGTCGGCGAACGATGTGTACACCAGCAGCAGGATGGTGGCGCGGTCAACGAGCCCGATGCGGGCGCGGTGCGCGGTGATGAACGAACCGATGAAAGGCCGTGCCGCCTGGCCGAGGGCGAGCGGCAGCAGCAGCCAGAGCGCGAGATCACCGATGACGCGACCGAGCGGCAGTGCGTGGCCCGCCGTGGTGAGCAGCAGCCCGATCCACAGCGGCGTGAGGAAGACGCCGAGCAGGCCGGACAGCGTCGCGTTGAAGACCGCAGAGGGCACGTTGCCCCGGGCCGCGGCGGTGAAGGCGATCGATGACGAAACCGTGGACGGCAGCGCGCAGAGGTAGAACACCCCGAGCCGCAGCTCGGAGCTGAGCAGCGGACCCGCCAGCGCGAGGATCAGCAGACCCAGCACGGGGAAGACAATGAAGGTGGTGGCCTGGATGACCGCGTGCAGGGGCCAACGCAGTGTGCCCGCCTTGAGGGCTGAGAGTGGCAGGGCGGCGCCGTGGAGGAAGAAGATCAGCGCGATACCCGCCTTGGTGAGGATTTCCGGGTGGAGCCAGCCCCCGCGCGCGCCCGGCTCCGGAAAGAGCCACGCGAGCCCGAGCACCAGCAGCATCGCGAGCATGAAACCGTCGGGGGTGCGCTTCATCGGAGGGAGGACCGGTGTCGGTCTGGAGAAAAGGCGAGGGCGTCGGGCGGCCCGATGCGGCGGAGGGTGGCGAGTGGAACCAGGTTGGGTGTGTGGGCGCCGCGCTCTCAGGGCGAGCGCCGCCGGGCGAGTGCGGCGCGGAGGGTCTCGATGGCCTCCGTGCGACCCTCGAATCGCAGCATCCAGAGCAGCGCACCGTAGAGAGGCACCGCGGTCCCGATCGCGATGATGCTGAGCCGCACGTCGGCCCCGGGTGAACCGGGCGCCGGGAGCACCGTCTGCCAGCCCAGCACCGTGAGACCCATCAGGCCGGAGGCGATCACGATGCGGGCGGCATCGGCGAACAAGTGGTGAAACGCCAGACCCGGCTGCAGACGCGTCAGGCGTGACTGCAGAAACCACGCCTGCACGCCCGTGGACACGGTCCCGGCGATCGCGAGGCCGAAGGTGCCGGCCGGTTCCATCAACGCGAGGCTGAGGGCGAGATTCACGGCGAAACTCAGCAGCGCCGCGTGGACCGGCGTGCGCGTATCCTGCCGCGCGTAGAAGGCACGGAGGGCGAGATTGACGAACGAAAGGAACGGCAGTCCGGCGGCGAAGACCGCGAGGACCGGCGCCATCGCGGCGGTGTCGGCGGCGGAGAAGGCACCCCGCTGGAAGAGCATCCGGATGAGCGGGCTGGCGAGCAGCGCCAGGCCCACTGCGGCCGGGATGTTGACCGCAAGGATCAGCCTCATGCCGCGGCGGTACGCGCGGGCGAGGTCGTCCCATTCGCCGGCGGCCGCGTGTCGGGAGATGAGCGGGAAGACGACGGTCGTCACCGCCACCGCGAAGACTCCGATCGGCAACTCCATCAACCGGGTGGCGAGGTTCAGCAGCGTGACCGAAGCGTCGTCGAGGGACAGTCCCACCAGCCGGGAAACCGCGAGGTTGATCAGGTAGATCGCGGAACCGAACACGGTGGGCCCCATCAGCCCGATGATCGTGCGCACGCGGGGGCTCGCGCTCAGGTCCAGGCGGGGTTGCCAGCCGAGGCGGCGCAGCGCGAGCGCGGGGACCAGCATCTGCAGGAATCCCCCGATCAGGACGCCGCCGCACAGCCACCGCATGTGCTCGATCGGCGCGGCGTCGGCGTGGCGCGTGGCGGAAAAGGCGAGCAGCCCGATCATCGCGCAGTTGAGCCAGATCGGCGACAGTGCTGGTTCAAGAAAGCGGTTGAACGTCTGCAGGGCCGCACTGAAGGCGGCGGCGAGGCAGACGAAGATCAGGTAAGGGAAGAGCCAGACCGCGAGCTCAGCGGCGAGCAGCCAGCGCGCCGCGGTCTCGCCCGCGGGGCCGTGGCTGCCCGCCAGGCTCAACAGCTGGGGCGCCAACGTCAGCAGCCCCATCGCCACGGCGACGATCAGACCCGTCGCGGCGAGCAACCAGCTCGCCACCTGACTGACCAGTCGGTGGGCCTGGGCCGGGCCACCGACGCGCGCCTCCTCGGTGAGAACGGGGATGAAGGCAGCCGTGAGCGCTCCTTCACCCAGCAGGCGCCGGAACAGATTGGGCAGCGTGAACGCCGTGTAGAACGCGCTCGCCAGCGCGCTCGCGCCGAACACCGCGGCCGTGAGCGAATCCCGCACCAGCCCCAGCACGCGCGAGACCATGGTCGCGGCGGAAACGACGCTGATGTTCTTGAGACTCGACGACACGGGGGATGGTTCTCGGGCTCGGGCGCGCCGTTAGCAAGAACGGAGGCGGGAGCCCGCCGCCGCCGTCCTCATCCTCGCCCGGGTGCTCCCGGGCAACCCGCCACCGGGCCGCGGTGGACTCCCCGTCGCCGAAGCGCGGGGCCCACGCCGCGCCTCATCGTCAGAGGTCGCGGCACCGACGGCGGCTCGGTGGGGTCGCACGCCGGTGCGGCGGTGGCGGCATGGTTGACGACCGCGGGGTCCCGGACGATGCTCCGCGGCCGTCCGACTTCCCCATGCCGCTGGTTCCACTCCTCGTCGATCGCGTCCAGAGACACCCCAAGCGCGTGGTGTTCCCCGAAGGCGCGGACCCCCGCGTCCTGCAGGCGGCGCGTCAGTGGGTGACGCGCCGGATGGGAGCACCGGTGCTGCTCGGGGATCGAGGCGTGATCAAGGCAACGGCGGCGCGGCTTGACCTCAACTTGCAGGGCATGCGCCTGATCGATCCAACCCGCAGCGAGGATGCGGAGACCTTCGCCGTGCAGCTGGAGCAGATCCGGCGGACCAAGGGTCTCTCGCTCGCCGAGGCTCGGGAAGCGGTCCGCGATCCCAACACCTACGCCACCCTCATGCTCGCGGCCGGGCAGGCGGATGCCCTCGTTTCCGGAGCCACCGTCAGCGCGTCGAGCGCCCTGCGTCCCCTCTTCCAGGTCATTCCCCGGCTGGAGCACGTGCAGACGGCCTCGTCGCTGATGATCCTGGATTTCGAGGAGAAGGCCGTGGGAACGGAGGGTGTGCTCTTCCTGGCCGACTGCGGCGTGATTCCGGAGCCCACGGCGGAGCAGCTGGCGGACATCGCGGTCTCGACGGCGATGATCGCGCGGCACCTGACCAACGCGTTGCCGCGCGTGGCGATGCTCAGCTGGGCATCGAAGAGCGACCGGCCCCACCCGGCGGTCGCGCGGGTGCGGCTGGCCACCGAGCTGGCGCGGGCCAAGGCGCAGGCGGCGGCGTTGCCGATGGAGATTGACGGGGAAATGCAGGCGGACGCCGCGTTGGACGCGGCGGTGGCCTCGACCAAACGCCTCGGTGGCCCGGTGGCGGGTCAGGCGAACGTCCTGATCTTCCCTGACCTGAACTCCGGCAACATCGCCTTCAAGCTCGTGCACGCGTTGGCGGGCGGGAATGCGTACGGTCAGATCCTGACTGGCCTCAGCCGCCCCGCTGCGGAGATCAGCCGCGGCGCGAGCGCCCACGACGTCTTTGGCGCCGCCGCCGTCGTGGCATGCCAGGCCATCGACCGCCGCCTGCTCTACGGAGACGCCTGAAATGCCGACCGACCTCCCCGCCAACCCCTTCTCCGCCCCGGCCCTCCCACTCCAAGCCGCCCCGACCAACCGCGTGACCAAGCGGCTGTTCGTCGCGGCCACGCGGATGAATGACGGGAAGACCACCACCTGCCTCGGCCTCTACGCCGCGATGCGCGCAATGTATCCGAGAGTTGGATTCATAAAGCCCATCGGCCAGCGTTTCGTGGAGGTGCGCGGGCAGAAGATCGACGAGGATTCGGTGCTGCTCGACACGCTCTTCGACGTGCATGTGCCGATCGAGAGCATGAGTCCGGTGGCGGTGGACGGGACCTTCACGCGGCGGTTCCTGACCGCGCCGGGGCCGATGCTCGCTGAGCTGACCGACCGCATCTGCCGGGCCTTCGACCGCGTGTCGTGGGAGAAGGATTTCACGCTGATTGAGGGTACGGGCCATGCCGGAGTGGGCAGCGTCTTCGAGTTGTCCAACGCGCGGGTTGCGAAGCTGCTCGGGGCGAAGGCGCTGCTCGTCTCGCCGGGCGGCATTGGGCGGCCGATTGATGAGATCGCGCTCAACAAGGCGCTCTTCGACAAGGAGGGCGTGGAGGTGGTGGGCGTCATCCTGAACAAGGTGGAGGAAGACAAGGTCGAGCAGATCCGTGACTTTGCCGGACGCGGGCTGGCTCGCTTCGGCGTGCCGCTGCTCGGCGTGCTGCCGCGACAGAACCTGCTCTCCTCGCCGAATCTTTCCCAAGTGGTCGAGGAAATCGGCGGTCGCTGGGTGAGCCTTCCGGCCGGCCAGGCCCTCCGGCGCGTGCGGCACGTGATGGTGGGCGCGGGCACGGCGCGCGGGGTGGCGGGAAGCCTGCGCCCCGGCACCTTGCTGATCACGCCCGGCGACCGCGACGACATCATGGCTGCGGCTCTCGCGGGCGCAGGCGAGCGGCGCGGGCGCGACCGCATCGTCGGCCTCGTGCTCACCGACGGCATCGCACCGCCGGCCGCGCTGGCGGCCCAGCTCGCCGCTGCGGACATCCCCGTCATCACCGCCGAAGCAGAGTGCTACACCATCACCTCACGCATTCACGGCATGACGGTGAAGACGTGCCCGCAGGACACCGACAAGTTTCCGGTGATCAAGCAGCTCATTCTCGAGCATGTTGACCTGGGGCGCCTCCTCGGCGCGGTCTGAGCGCGGGCCGGAACGCGCCTTAGTGCTCGGGACCTGCGGGTGCGCTCAGGGGATCGTGACCGCGAGGAAGTCGCCCTCGACCACGGCGCGGTTGACGCGACTCCAGCTGCCGAGCACGTCCTCGGGCACGAGCGGCTGGCGCGAGACGCGAGTCAGGAGCCAGCGATGGACATTGGGAAAGCGATGGACGGCGAGGGAGCCAAAGTAGGTTTCGCGCGGTTCGAACCGGAGGCCTGCCTCGGTGACGATGAAGCCACCTCGGCTCTGCAGGACGCCTCCCAGCTTCTGACCGAGCACCGTCACGGTCGTCAGCGTCGAGACCTGGAGCATGCCGTCGTGGATTCGGAAATTGAGCCGTCCCGTGCTAAGGAGGGGATCGACTGGGGTTTCCGCCGGATCCGGTGTGGAGCTTGACCATGCATTGAGCTCCGTGTCGGTAAAGGCGAGCTGTCCACTCTGGCCTTCGAGGAAGGCCTGCTGCTTGCGTTCCCAATTGAGATTGCCGGGCGGCGTGGACTCCCCCGCGACGAAAGGAATGGGATTGATCCGCGCTCCCTCGGTGGGCTGGTTCATCGCGGTCTCCCCGCTGCTGATCAGCCACGCGAAGGCAAGGACGGCCCCCAAAAGAAGACTGACGAGGGCACCGAAAAGGATCTCGAAGATGCTGGGTCCGATCAGAGCACGCTGAAGGTATTTTTCCATGACGCGGCCGGAATTAAGATGATTTCATCCGCCCTTTGCGAGCCTCTTCCACGTATCGGAAATAAGATGCATAGTATGTCCAACTGGCTGCCAGACCGAGGAATACGGTGAAGGTCATGAGCGGATACCCCACCACCAAGAACCCAATCAAGGCGAAGGTCGGTACCCAGAAACGAGCGCGGCTCGATCGTATCATTGCACCCAGTACATAGATTCGGAAGGCATCGCGGTACTCCTCGCGTTTCTGGAACTGGTAGATTCCGGCCGCGGTCAGGGGCCCGGCCAACATGATCGCCGGGAGCAGAGGCAGATACACCACGACGCCATAGGAAAGAAGCCGGAGCGGCCACGTGAGGAGCCACGCGACCAGGATCGGGGTGAGCCCGAGGAACACGAACAGCACGAATGCAGTGACCCCACGAGAAAAGAGCCGTCCCCAGTCCTCCCAAGGAGGCAGCCCGCCGCCTTCGCCCCGGCGCGCACGGTTAATCAGCTCGTAAAGATAACCAAAGGCAAAAAAGTGGGCGACCGGCACGACGAGGAGAACCGCGCCCACGAGGCTCCGAACCAGCCAGGCGGAGTCTCCGAAAAGGCGTTTGCAAACCGATTCGAGCGTCGGCATCTCGGCGTTCACGGTGGGCCACTTTCCGCCGGCTCATGGACTTCTCAACCAAATTCAACGCCCACCTCCGCCGGGTCGAATCCGGTCTCGGCACCTGGTTGCCGCCGGCGGACGCGCGTCCGGGAACGATCCATGCGGCCATGCGTTACAGCGTCGAGGCCGGTGGCAAACGGATCCGCCCCGTGATCGTGCTGGCGGCGGCCGAGTTGCTCGATCCGGCAGGGCGCCGCGATCCGGTCCCGGCGGCCGTCGCGGTGGAGTGCCTGCACACCTATTCGCTGATCCATGATGACCTCCCGTGCATGGATGACGATGACTTGCGGCGCGGGCGGCCGACGCTGCACCGGGCCTTCGATGAGGCCACCGCCCTTCTCGCGGGCGATGCATTGCTCACGCACGCGCTGGGCTTGGTGGTCACCGCCTACGCCGTCGAACCGGCACTGGCCGTCGCACTGGCGGCCGACATGGCGGACGCAGCGGGCAGTCGCCGCCTCATCGGAGGTCAGGTCGAGGACCTCGCGGCTGAGGGGCGCACCGACCTCTCCGCGGGCGACCTGGAATTCATCCACCTGAACAAGACGGCGGCGATGCTCGAGCTCTCCTTTTCGCTGGGTGCGCGCATCGGAGGAGCGACTGAGGCGGAGCGCAACGCGCTGGTGCGCACCGGGCGCGAGCTGGGACTGGCCTTTCAGATCGTCGACGATGTACTCGACGCGACGGCGGACTCCGCCGTGCTCGGGAAGACCGCCGGCAAGGACGCCCAGGCCGGCAAGGTGACTTCCGTTAGTCTTTACGGCATCGATGCCTCGCGTCGTCGGGCCGCCGTGCATGCGGCCGCGGCTCGGGAAAGTCTGGCTGACGTACGCGGTGGAGATCCGTTTTTGGCCGCCCTGATTGATTCGCTGACTGATCGGAAGCGCTAGCCGGCAGGCTCACCGTGCGGCGCGGCATCGGTTGAACCTCGCCGACCGGGGGCGGATCGGCTCGCGCACCGGGCCCGACGCTCGTGGTGCGCTTGCCGGTGGTCAGGCCGTGGGCTCTTCGCATTGGACAAGGGGCGGTCGGGTGGATTCCCTGAGCGTTCATGTCAGATCTGTCGCCTGAGCTTCCCCCGGATGCCGGACTTGAGGTCCGGACCTACTTTGTGCGTTCGCGCAACGTGCTGCTCGCGCGCGCGGAGTTCAGCGCACTGTACGTCGATTATTACCTGCATCTGGCGGATCAGGGTCTGCGTCCCGAGCCGGACCACGATGCGGTCTTCAAGCGGGCCCTGGCGGGCTTCGTCCTGCACGCTGCCTCCCGGCCGTGGAATGAGCACCTCGCGTGGACCCTCAACCTGCAGGACCCGCGGGTGAACCTCTTCCTCGTCGGGGACAACGAGACCGGGGAGGTCGCGGGGCGAATCTTTACCGAAAATGTCCGCGAGGGGGAACGCTCGCTCTTCTATTGCGACGTCGTGCGCGGCCGGGCACCCAAGCGCCGCAGCGCGGTCGAATTCAGCGGGAACGATCCGCTCGTGGCAGCCGAGGCTTTTTATGCCCAGAGCGAGCAGCGGCTGGGCCGATTCTTCCAGCCCGCAGAGGAGGAGTTCGTGCTCGCGATGGAGCATCCCGATTGCGACCTCGCGTGGCTGCGGGGGCTCGACGTGGAGCGCGTGCGCGCGGTGGACGCCGAGGAGACGGTGGTGCTGCTGGAGCGCCGGATCGTCCGCTGGCGCTGCGGATGCAGCCAGGCCCGCATGCTGGACGTGCTGGCTCCGGTGTTCCGGACGGATCCGGAGGAGCTTTTTGGCGAGGAACAGCGATTGGAGATCCGCTGCCCGCGCTGTGCGCGGCGGCACGTCGTGACGCGCGAGGCGCTGGAGGCGCACGTCGCGCAACCGCCGCCGGCCTGATGGCTGGCGGCAAGCTTGGGTGATGGATCCCCTGGAAATCAGCGGTGCGGTGATCGGTATCGTCGGCGTGTGGCTGATGATCCGCCAGCGCGTCTCCGCGTGGCCGGTGGGTTTGGTGCAGGTGGTTCTGTACGCTTGGATCTTTTTTCAGGCGCGCGTTTACTCCTCCGCGCTGCTGCAGGGAGTCTTTTTCGTGATCCTGCTCTACGGCTGGTGGCTGTGGTGGCGCGGGGCGCGCGACGGCGGGCCGGCGGAGGCCAAGGTGGACACCGACGGCGGCGCCAGCGCGGATGCCGACTCAGGAGCGCCGGCGCACGCTGGGGCGGCCACCGGCCCGGAGCGCAGCGCCGATGGAAGATCGGTTGACCCCACGCGGAGGGCCGCATCGACGGCCACGGCCGGAGCACTGCCCGTCACCCGACTCGGTACCGCGGCCTGGGTCGGGGCGGTGTCGGCCGGGGGCGCGGTGACGGCTGGCTGGGGAGCTTTCCTGGCGCGGAGCTCGGACGCGGTGCTGCCTTACTGGGATGCCGGCATTCTCGGGTTCAGTCTCGTGGCGCAATGGCTGCAGGCGCGGAAGAAGCGCGAGAACTGGCTCTTCTGGATGGGCGTGAATGCCGCGGCGATGGCGCTCTATTTTTCGCAGGGCCTGCGCGTGACCGCGGCGCTGTACGCGGTCTTTCTCGGCCTCGCGGTGATGGGATGGCGCGCGTGGCGCGGACCCAATCGGACGGAGGGCGGACGATGAGCGGCAGCCCGGCTCCCCTGCGCGTGGTCGTATTCGGTCCCGAGTCGACGGGAAAGACGTGGCTGGCCGAGCGGCTGGCGCAGGCGTTCGGCGAACCATGGGCACCGGAGTTCGTCCGGGAATTCTGGGACCGCCGGGCCGGTCACATCGCGGCGGCCGACTTGGCGGAGATCGCATGCGGCCAGCGCGACGGCGAGGAGCGCGCGGCCGCACGGGCGCGCCGCGTCGTGTTCTGCGACACCGATTTGCTCACCAACGTGCTGTGGGCCGACTTACTCTTCCCCGGAGCCTGTCCGCAGCCCGTGCGGGCGCAGGCGGAGGAGAGAAGTCGTTGCTACGCGCTCTATCTCCTGTGCCAGTCTGATCTCCCCTTCACGCCCGATCCACAGCGGTGCTTTCCGGACGAGGCGGGGCGGGCGATGGGCGCGCGCCTCTGGCGCAGCACGCTGGAGCAACGTGGATTGCCCACGGCGGACGTGAGCGGTCACGGGGACGCACGGCTGCAGTCGGCGCTGAAGGCGCTGCGCCAGCGGCTCGGCCTGGTGCCACCGGGCGCGGAGGGTGTGCGGTGAGTGGGGCGACCGATGAACGATTTGGCGGGGTCGAGCGCCTCCTCGGCCGGGACGCGGTCGCGCGTCTGCGTGCGGCGCACGTGGCCGTCGTGGGTCTGGGCGGCGTGGGTTCGTGGACCGTCGAAGCACTGGCGCGAAGCGGGGTGGGTCGATTGACCCTGATCGATTTGGATGACGTGTGCGTGACGAACACCAACCGGCAGCTCCCGGCGCTCGTCGACACGGTGGGCCAGCTGAAGGTCACGGTCCTCGCCGAGCGCGTGCGTCGGATCAACCCGGCGTGTGACGTGCGGGAGATCGCGGAATTCTTCAGCGAGTCGAACGCCGAACGGCTGCTCGCTCCGGCGTACGACTGCGTGGTGGACGCGATCGATGCCCTGAGCAACAAGGCGCGCCTGATCGCGGCGGCGGTCGCGCACCGCCGGCCGATCGTGACGATCGGCGGGGCGGGAGGGCGTCGTGACGCGAGCCGCGTCCGCGCCGGTGATCTTGGCGACGCGTTCGGCGACGAACTGCTGCGCTTGGTGCGCAAGAAACTCCGGCGCGACCATGGGTTCGCGCCCGGCCTGCACACCGGCAAGGTTCGCTTCGGCGTGCGCTGCGTCTGGTCGAGCGAGCAGCAGGTCTACCCGCGGCCGGATGGCACCTGTTCGCTGGAGCCGGTGGAGGGTGCGGGCGGGCGGATGGACTGCGAAGCTGGTTTCGGCGCGGCGGCGTGGGTGACGGGCACCTTCGGACTCGTGGCGGCGCAGCAGGCCGTGGAAGCGATTCTCGCCGAGCCAGCGGGAGCGTCATGAATCACGTGAACGAACACGGCTCCGCCCGTTCGGGCCCCGTCGCCGATGATCCGGCTGCGGCGCGGCCCACCGGCGAGCCCGTGTCGTCGCCATCATGGTCTGCGGCGGTGGTGCCGTTGGCCGATTCTGCCGCACCGCGAGCTGCAGAGGACTCGCTCCCGGCTCTCGGGAGCTCGCTCCAGCCCTGCGTCCTCGCGGAGGCGACGATCGAGACCCTGGCGGCGCGCGTGCGCGCGTGGGGTTGCAAGCCATCGCATGCGGCGCCGCTGCTGCGGAGCTTCTACGCCCGTGATGGCGAGGCATCGCTGCCAACCGGACTCTGGCCGGAGGACCTGCGGCGGCGGTGGCCCCTTGAGTGTGTCGCGGGAACTTCCTTGCCCGGACTCCGGCAGGCTTCGGCTGATGGCACAGTAAAGCTGCTCCGACGCCTCCACGATGGACGATCGGTCGAGTGCGTGCTCATGCCGGACCACCGGGCGGACCGCGCCGCGGGTTGCGTGTCGTCGCAGGTCGGGTGCGCCATGGGCTGCGACTTCTGCGCGACGACCAAGACGGGCTTCGAGCGCAACCTCACCAGCGGCGAAATCGTCGAGCAGTTCCTCGCGCTGCGTCGCGAGGCGCGGGCGGCGGGCCGCCGCTTGCAGACGCTCGTCTTCATGGGGATGGGGGAGCCGATGCTCAACCTCGACGCCGTGCTGGCCGCGGTGGAGCGGATCGCGGCGAATGGCCTCGGCGGTCTCGGCTGGCGTCAGGTCACGATCTCAACCGTGGGCGTGATCGCCGGGATCGAGCGGCTCGCCGATTCTGGTCTCGGCGTCCACCTGGCGATTTCGTTGCACGCGCCGGATGACGCGACCCGGGCGGCGCTGCTCCCGGTCGGACGGCGGCAGCGGCTTGAGGACATCATGGCCGCGGCGGACGCGTACCAGGCGAAGACCGGCCGCCCCGTCACCCTGCAGTACTGCCTGCTCCGTGGCGTGAATGATTCCGATGACCACGCGGCGGCGCTGGCGGCGCTGGTGGGGCGCCGCCGCATGCACGTCAACCTCCTCCGCTACAACCCCACGGGGCCGAGCCTGCTCGGACGACACTACGAACCCACCCCGGTGGACGTGGAGGAACGTTTCGTCGCGCACCTGCGCGCGGCTGCAGTCGTCGCACACATCCGCCGTTCCCGCGGTCCGGAGATCGACGCGGCGTGCGGACAGCTCCGCCGCCGGACGTTGGCAGGCGGCGATGCTGCGGCCTCGTGAACGCATCCGGATTGGTCGGCGGCGGAGCGTCGTGGCGGGTTCTGCGATCCGGAGGGCCGGCGAGTGCCGCGGGCGCATTGGGCCCGGCGTCGTGAGTCACGGGATGGACGGGTGACTGCTCGCGCCGTGTCGGGTTAGGCGTCGTGACCGCAGCTCGTGCGGGCGGAGTCAGGCGCGGCCGCCGCTTTCGGCTGCGCGGCGCCGTCCTTCGAGGATCCGCTGGCGGGCGCGCAGCGTGACTGCGGAGAGCACGAGGGCTCCGCCGACGAGGGCGAGGGCGCTCGGTTTCTCGCCGATGAAGAGCAGCACCCACACGGGACTCAGGAGCGGTTCGAGAACCGGGATCAGGACGGCCTCGAGGGCGGTGACGTGGCGGATGGCACGCGCGTAGAGCCAGTACGACACTCCGAGTTGCACGGTGCCGAGAATGAGCAGCGCGCTCCAGCCGGTGGCGGGCAGGCTCGGCGCGGCGATGATCTCCGGGAGGCCGATCAGGAACGCGAGGACGTTGCCGAGGATGATCGACTCCACGGGAGAGCCATCCTTCTGGTGGCGCAGGGCGAGGGTCATGATCGCGAAGCAGACCCCGGACGCGGCGCCGATGAGATTGCCCGTCAGGCTGGTCAACCGCAGGCCGTCCGCGACGAAAAGAGCCATCCCGGCCAGGACTGCGCCGATGGTGAACCAGTCGGCGCGGTTGGCCCGCTCACCGAGGAACCACGTGCCGAGGAGCGCGATCCAGACCGGGGCGGTGTACTGGAGCAGGATCGCGTTGGCCGCAGTCGTCATCTTGGTGGCCGTGACGAGTGTGACCGTGCAGGCCGCGTAGGCCACGGCGCCGAGCACCTGCATGCCGGAGAAGTGAAAACGCAGCGGCCGGCTGACCACGATCAGGAAGACGGCAGCGACGATGCCTCGTCCCCCGGCGACGGCGAGCGGCGGCCAGTCGACGGACTTGATCAGCAGCCCCCCGAGGCTCCAGCACAGCGCGGCGAGGAGCAGTTGGGAGACGGCGCGGGAGTGAGCGGAAACGGCCATGGCGGAAAGAATCACAGTCGGGCGCGACAGAGCGGCAGGCAAACCCTGACAGAGGGAGTGAACGGGGCGAACCGGAAAGCGCGCCGTCCGGGCTTCCCATCGCTCACGACGCCAGGGCGGGGGCGGGCGTCTTTCGGCGGCGTCGCCGGAGGCGGTCGATCCACAGGTAAACCACCGGGACCGAGAACAGCGTCAGGATCTGGCTGACCACGAGGCCGCCGGCGATCGTCAAGCCGAGTGGCCGGCGCAGCTCCACGCCCTCGCCGGCGGCGAAGATCAGCGGCAGGGCCCCGAGGATCGCCGCGAGGTTGGTCATGAGGATCGGTCGCAGCCGGACGAGTGCGGCCTCGCGAATCGCCGCCCTCGCGTTGAGCCCGCCGTTCCGCTCGCGGTCGAGCGCGACGTCGATCATGAGGATCGCGTTCTTCATCACGATCCCGATCAGGAGGAACAGGCCGAGCAGCGCGATCAGCGTGAACTCCGTGCCGGTCAGCCGCAGCGCCAGCAGCGCCCCGAGTCCGGCGGACGGCAGGGTGGAGAGGATCGTCAGGGGATGCAGCGTGCTCTCGTACAGGATCCCGAGGACCAAGTAGACGGCCAGCAGGACGCCGAGGATGAGCAAGGGCTGGCTTTGCTGGGAGCGCTGGAAGTTCTGCGCGGCGCCCCCGAGACGGGCCTGGACCTCCGTCGGCAGAAGAATCCGGGCGAGTGCGCCGTCGATCGCGGTCAGGGCTTGCTCGAGCGAGACGTCGGGGGCGAGGGAGAATCCGACCCCCTCCGACGCGAATTGGGCGGTGTGCCGTACGCGGTCGTCGATCAAGGCAAAGTCATAGCGCGCGAAGGCGGAGAGCGGGACGCGGCGCCCGCCGGCACCGATCACTTGGACTTGGTCCAGCACCGTGGGATCCTGCGTGTACTGCGGCTCCAGTTCCATCACCACCCGGTACTGGTTGAGGCGATCGTAGAGAGTCGAGACCTGCCGCTGGCTGAACGAGCTGTTCAGCACCTGGGTCACCATGCGCATGTCCACGCCGAGCCGTTGCGCCGCCTCCCGGTCGATGTGGAGCCGTACCTGCTGCGTCCCGGCGTCGGACGGCGCGTCGACATCCACCAACTCGGGCAGTTCCATCAGGGCGCGCGACACGCGCGGCGCCCAGGTGCGCAGCGTGTCGAGTTCCGCGGAGAGCAGGTTGACCTCGAAGGATCCGCCGTCGGACATGCGCGGGGCGTCGAGATCCTGGGCGACACTCAGCCACATCATCCCGCCGGGAACGTTCGGGAGCCGGGCCCGGATGCGATTGACGACCTCGTTGGCGGAGACCCCTCGTTCGGCCAGCGGCTTGAGCCGGATCATGACGCGCGAGTTGCTCGTTCCGGACTGTCCTCCGCTGAAGCCGATCACGTCGGCGACCGCCGGATCCGAGAGGATCAGCTTCCGGTACGACTCGATCTTCGGCTGCATCAGCTGGTACGAGAACGCATCATCGCCCCGGATGAAGCCCTGGAGCTGGCCGGTGTCCTGCTGCGGCAGGAAACCCTTCGGGATGGTGACGTAGAGCGAGATGTTCAGCGCGATCGTCCCCACCAGGATGACGAGGGTGAGGGTGTCGTGGCGCAGCGTCCAGTCGAGGGCCTTTCCGTATCCGGATCGCAGTGACGAAAAAGCCGCCGACGTGGTGCGGGCGAGCGCGCTCGGAGGCTTGGCGTCGCGGCGTGGCAGCCAGCGTGCGCAGAGGCTGGGGGTGAGCGTGAGCGAGACGACGAGTGAGACCAGCATCGCCGCGGCCAGGGTGATGGAGAACTCGCGGAACAGCCGCTCGACCAGCCCGCCCATGAACAGGATCGAGACGAACACCACGACCAGCGAGAGATTCATCGCGAGGAGCGTGAAGCCGACCTCGCGGGCTCCGCGGTAGGTGGCGGCCAGCGGCGAGGCGCCCTGCTCGATCCGTCGGGAGATTGTCTCCAGCACCACGATGGCGTCGTCGACCACCAGGCCGGCGGCGACGACCAGTGCCATCAGCGAGAGATTGTTCAGCGAGAACCCGTAAAGGTACATGATCCCAAACGTGCCGATCAGCGAGACCGGGATGGCGAGGCTCGGGATCAACGCGGCGCGGGCGCTGCCGAGGAAGAGGAACACCACCAGCATCACCAGCCCCGCGGAGAGGATCAGGGTGGTGCGGGCCTCGGCGAGCGACGCCCGGATGCCGGGCGAGCGATCCATCACGACGGCGAGGGACGCATCCGCCGGCACGAGCGCGCGCAGGTAGGGCAGTTGCGCGTTGATCGCATCGATGGTGGCAACGATGTTCGCCCCTGGCTGGCGGCTGACCATGAGCACGACCGCCGGCTTGTCGTTGTGGAACCCGCTGCTGTAGCGATCCTCGACGGAATCGGTCACCTTGGCGACGTCGCCGAGCCGTACGGCGGCTCCGTCGCGGTAGCGGATGATCAGGGGCAGGTAATCGGCGGCGCGGCGCAACTGGCCGCTGGTTTGGATCTGCCAGCGACGATCGTCCGACTCAAGGCTGCCGCGAGGCGTGACCGCGTTGGTGGCACTGATCGCGCGGCGCACCTCGTCGAGGGCGATCCCGTGGTGGGCGAGGGCGTTGGGGTTGAGCTGGACCCGGACGGCGGGGAGGGAGCTGCCGCCGACCGAGACTTCGCCTACCCCTGGGATCTGCGAAAGCTTCTGGGCGAGGAGGGTGGCCGCGATGTCGTAGAGTTTTCCCGGGGCCAGATTGGGCGAGCTCAACGCCAGCGCCATGATGGGCGCTTGAGACGGGTTGACCTTGCGGAAACTTGGATTGCCCGGCATCCCGGCGGGCAGTTGCCCGCGGGCGGCGTTGATCGCCGCCTGGACGTCGCGCGCGGCGTCGTCGATGTTCCGGTTCAGCGCGAACTCCAGTGTGATGCCGGTTGAGCCCTGCCGGCTGTTGGATGAGATGGCCGTGACCCCGGCGATGCTGCCCAGCGCGCGCTCGAGCGGCGTGGCCACGCTGGCCGCGATGGTTTCCGGGCTGGCTCCGGGCAGCGAGGCGTTCACCTGGATCGTCGGGAAGTCGACCTGCGGCAGCGGCGCGACCGGCAGCAGGCCGTAGGCAAGGGCGCCCGCGAGGACCAAGGCGGTGGCGAGCAGGGCGCTCGCCACGGGCCGACGGATGAACGGTCGGGAAAGGTTCATCGACGTCGACTAGCCCGCCGCGGTCGTGGCCGCCGCGGCCGGCCGGCGCGATCGGCGACGCTGCGTCAGCCGGTCGAACGCGAGGTACACGACCGGCGTGGTGAACAAGGTGAGGACCTGGCTGACGAGCAGACCGCCGACCATGACCAACCCGAGCGGCTGGCGCAGCTCGGCACCCGAGCCCGAGGCGAACATCAGCGGCAGCGCGCCGAAGAGCGCCGCGAGCGTGGTCATGAGGATCGGTCGGAAACGCAGCCGGGCCGCCTCACGGATCGCCTCGCGCGGCGACATGCCCTGGTGACGTTCGGCCTCCAGTGCGAAGTCGACCATCATGATGCCGTTCTTCTTCACCAGCCCGATCAGCAGGATGATGCCGATCACCGCGATCATGTCCAACGGACGACCCGTGAGGTGCAGCGCGAGCAGTGCTCCGACCGCCGCCGAGGGCAGCGTGGAAAGGATCGTGATCGGGTGAATCGTGCTCTCGTAGAGCACCCCCAGCACGAGGTACATGGTCACCACCGCAGCGAGGACGAGGAAGAGCGTGCTGGAAAGCGACGACCGGAAGGCGTGCGCCGCTCCCTGGAACGTGAGCTCGATCGCCGGCGGCAACGGCGCCGCGGCGGCCGTGCGCTCGATCGCCTCGACGGCGGCACCCAGCGCGAAGCCAGGCGCGAGGTTGAACGAGACGGTGATCGCCGGGAACTGCCCGACGTGGTTGATCACCAGCGTGGCAGGCCCCTCGCGCACCTGCGCCACACTCGCGAGCGGGACCGGTCTCCCGGAGCTGCTGTTGACGTAGAGCTGTTCCAGCGCGGCGGGACCCTGGGCGAGACGCGGATCCACCTCCAGCACCACCCGGTACTGGCTCGCTTGCGTGAAGAGCGTCGAAATCTGCCGCTGCCCGTACGCATTGTAGAGCGCATCACCGATGTCGGCTACGCTCACCCCGAGGCGGCTCGCGGCATCGCGGTCGATCTCGACGAAGGCCTGCAGGCCTCGCGTCTGCTGATCGCTCGCCACGTCGGCCAGCTCCGGCTGCGACTGCAGGAGAGCGATGAATTCGGGCACCCACGACTCGAGCAACGCGCCGTCCGGCGACGTGAGCGTGAACTGAAACTGCGTCCGGCTCACCCGGTCCTCGATCGACAGCTCCTGCACCGGCTGCAGGTAAAGCGTGATGCCCGGCACGCTCCGGGCCGACTCCAGCAGCCGTGCGATGATCGCCGGGGCCCGCTCGCGTCGCTCACCGTGCGGACGGAGGTTGATCAGCATGCGCCCGCTGTTGAGCGTGGTGTTGGTGCCGTCGACGCCGATGAATGAGGACAGACTGACGACGGCGGGGTCCGCCAGGATCCGCTCGGCCAGCGCCTGCTGCCGCTCGGACATCGCGGCGAAGGAGACGGTCTGCGGCGCCTCCGTCACAGCCTGCAGCACCGCGTTGTCCTGCACCGGGAAGAAGCCCTTCGGCGCCGTGACGTAGAGCACTGCGGTCAGCAGCAGCGTTCCCACCGTCACGGCCAGCGTCATCCGCTGCCGATCCAGCACCCAGTCGAGCCCGCGCATGTACTGCGCGATCACGCGATCAAGGAAACCCGGCGCACTCTGACCGTGTCCCTTCGCGGACGGGGGCGGGAGCAGGCGGGCGCCCATCATCGGCGTCAGCGTCAGCGACACCACCAGCGAGATCAGGATCGCGACCGCGAGCGTGATCGCGAACTCATGGAAGAGACGACCCACGACGTCGCCCATGAAGAGCAGCGGGATCAGCACCGCGATCAGCGAAATCGTCAGCGACACCAGCGTGAAGCCGATCTGCGATGCGCCCCGCAGGGCCGCGTCCATCGGCGCGAGCCCCTCCTCGCGGTAGCGTGCGATGTTCTCCAGCATCACGATCGCATCGTCCACCACGAACCCGGTCGCGATGGTGAGCGCCATCAGCGTCAGCAGGTTCAGCGAGAAGCCGGCTAGGTGCATCACCCCGAACGTGCCCACGAGCGACAGCGGCACAGCGATCGACGGGATCAGCGTCGCCGCCGGGTCGCGCAGAAAAAGGAAGGTCACCAGCACCACGAGCCCGATCGCGAAGAGCAGTTCGTGCTGCACGTCACGGACGGAGGCGCGGATGCTCAGCGTGCGGTCGGTGAGCACGGTGAGTTGCACCGCCGCGGGCAGGCTCGATTCCAGTTGCGGCAACAGCGCCCGCACGCGATCGACCACTTCGATCACGTTCGCGCCTGGCTGGCGCTGCACGTTGATCAGCACCGCGGGCAGGCGGTCCGCCCAGGCGGCGAGCCGACGGTCCTCGGAGGCGTTGATGACCTGGGCGACGTCGCCCAGCCGCAGCGGCGCGCCGTCGCGCCACGCGATGATCAGCTGACGGTACTCCTCGACGGACCGCAGCTGGTCGTTCGCGTCCATGAGGATGCTGCGCGTCGGGCCGTCGAAGTTCCCCTTCGGCTGGTTGACGCTGGCGGCGTTGATCGCGGCGCGGATGTCGGCGAGTTCGAGGCCGCGGGCGGCGAGTGCGGACGGATTGACCTGCACCCGCACGGCGGGCCGCTGGCCGCCGGCGAGGCTCACCATGCCCACACCAGGCAACTGGGCGAGCTTCTGGGCGACGCGCGTGTCGACGAGATCGTGCACCTCGGGCAGTGGCAGGCTGGCGGAGGTGACGGCCAGGGTGATGATCGGCGTGTCGGCCGGATTGACCTTCCGGTAGATCGGCGGGGCCGGCAGGTCGTTCGGCAGCAGATTGCTTGCGGCGTTGATGGCGGCCTGCACCTCCTGTTCCGCGACCCCGAGCGAGACCTCGAGGGAGAATTGCAGCGTGATGACCGACGCGCCGCTCGCGCTCGTGGAGGACATCTGGTTCACGCCGGGAATCTGCCCGAGCCGCCGCTCGAGCGGCGCGGTGATCGCGCTGGACGTGACCTCCGGGCTGGCGCCCGGGTAGAACGTGAAGACCTGAATCGTCGGGTAGTCCACCTCGGGCAACGCCGCGACCGGCAGCAGCCGATACGCGAGAATGCCCGACAGCAGGAGGGCCACCATCAACAGCGTGGTGGCGACGGGGCGGAGGATGAACGGCCGCGACGGATTCATCGGCCCTTGTTTCCGGGGCGGCCACCCGGGCCGGACTTCGAGGCGGGCTCGACCGCGGGAGCGGCCGGCGCGGACTCGTCGATCAGCGTGACCAAGCGGCCGTCGCGCAGACGATCAAGCCCCTCGAGCACCACTCGCTCGCCCGCCTGGATCCCGGACGTGATGGTCTGGAGCATGGCGTTGGCGGGTCCGAGCACGACGTCACGGACCTTGGCCTCGCTGCGTTCATTGACCACGTAGACGTAGGTGCCGCGCGAGCCGAATTGGACGGCGGCGGACGGGATGACGATTGCGCTGGCCAGCGTCAGCACGCGCAGGCGCACATTGACGAACTGGTTCGGAAACAGGCGGTCGTCGGCGTTGGCGAATTCGGCGCGGAGCCGGAGCGTTCCGGTGGCGACATTGATCTGATTGTCGACGGTGCGCAGCGAACCCGTGGCGAGGAGGCTGCGCTCGTTGCGGTCCCATGCCTCGACCACGAGCGCGTCGCCGGCGCGCAGGCCATCGAGCACCTGCTGGAGATCAGTTTCCGGGACCGTGAACAGGACGGAGATCGGTGCGGTCTGCGTGATCACGACCAGCCCGTTCGAGTCGCCGGCGCGGATGAGATTGCCGGGGTCGACCTGGCGCAGGCCGAGCCGGCCCGAGATTGGGGCGGCGATCCGCGTGTAGCTCAATTCGAGCCGGGCGGTCTCGACTTGGGCTTGGGTGGCGGCGAGCGCCCCCTCGCGGGAAGCCACCAGAGCCTGCTGCAGCTCGAGTTCCTGCCGCGTGATCAAATTCTGGGCGAAGAGCTGCTCGAAGCGCTGCAGGTCGCTCCGCGCGGTCTGCACCTGGGCGGCGTTCTGCTGCTGCTGGCCCTCGGTCTGGGCGAGGCGGATCCGGTAGGGTGCCGGATCGATCTCGGCGAGGAGGTCGCCGCGCTCGACTCGTTGTCCCTCGGCGAAGGCGATCCGCTGCAGCTGTCCATCGACGCGGCTCCGCACCGTGACGGTGTTGAGCGGCGTGACGGTACCGATGGACTTCAGGTAGACGGCAAACGGCTCCTGGCGGGCGGCCTCGGCACGGACCGGGACGGCCTGATTGCCCGCCCTCACGTTCCAGCGATTGCGGTTCCCGGCGGATTCATTCGGTCCGCGGGAGGCGGCGTACCACACACCGAGCGCAAGCACGAGGGCCACCGATCCGTAGATCAGCCAGCGACGGGAAGACGGGGGAGGGGAGGAGGCAGACATCGCGGGAAAAGGGATGGAGGGCCGGCGGGACGGTCGAGCTAACCGGGATCCACCAGCAGAAGCGATGCAGCGCGGGAAACAAGGCAAGAGACGGATGGATTTGGTGAACAGTCTGAGGCCAGGCGCTCCATCGCCGCCGGGGTTGAGGCAGCAGCGGAGACAGGGGAATGCGATTCCCCAGAATCGGAAGCGCGCGGGACACCCGCCCCGGTGCTTGGGAAAGGGGGCGGCTCGCGGGTTGAAACGGGATGCGACTGGCTCCAAGCTACGGCCCCGATGAATCGCATGCGCGCCGCCCGGCTTTTCCCGTTGATCGTGCTGAGCGTGAACCTGACTGCAGGCGCGGTGCGCACGCAGGCCGAGCCACCGGTTCGTCTCTCCGAAGTGATTGTCACGCCCAGCCGCTTCGGGATCAGCGATGCCGTCGGTGCTCCCGCCGCCACGCTGACGGCCCAGGAACTGGCGGCGCGGCCGCAGGTCGGCGAGGACCTCTTCCGCGTGATCGCGCGCCTGCCGGGACTTGCCGCGGACGACTTCACCGCCCGCTTCTGGGTCCGCGGGGCACCGAACGGGCAGGTCGCGGTGCGGCTGGACGGCTTCGACCTCGTCGAGCCCTTCCACCTCAAGGACGTCGAAGGCGCCCTCTCCATCGTCGATCTCCCGACCGTGCGTCGCCTCGACCTCTACACGGGCGGGTTCACGGCGGACTTCGGCGACCGGCAGGCTGGAGTGCTGGTGATGGAGACGGCCACCGCCCCGACAGGTCCGGAGCGGAACTCCGTGGGAGTGAGTGCGACGAGCCTGCGTCTCTCGCATGCCGGACGATCGCCGGACGGCCGGGCCGAGTGGCGGCTGACGGCGCGGCGCGGTTACCCCGACCTCGCGCTGCGGTTGCGTGGCCGCGAGGACGACCTCTTTCCCCGCTATCATGACCTTGCGGCGAAGGCGGAGTGGGCCCTCGCGCCCGGACAGCGCCTCTCGGTGCACGCCCTCCATGCCCTTGATGCCCTGCGTTACCAAGAGACTGGCGAACCCGCGCTCAACAGTCGGTACCGGAGCGACTCCGTGTGGATCCGCTGGCGCGGCGAATGGAGCAGCGGACTCGTGGGCGAAACGGTTCTCGGGTCCTCGCACCTCGGGTGGAGGCGACAGGGGGACGGATTCTTCGACCAGCGCCTGCGGCTCCTGCTGGACGACGATCGCGGCCTCACCCTCGGCACCCTGCGCAGCGACTGGTCCCGGCCCCTCTCGGAGCGGGTGTTCCTCCGTGCCGGTGCGTCCCTCCAGCGAGGGAAGTCTGACTACACGTACGCCCTCCTCAGGGAAGAGACGGTGATTCGAGGGGCGGCGTTGGTGACGGAGCGGCGCACGGAAGATGCTCGGCTGGCGCGGTCGGGTACCGGGGCCGCGCTGTTCGTTTCCCCCCGGGTGGCGCTGGCGCCTGACTGGATCGCGGAAGTCGGGTTGCGCGCGGAGTCTGCGCCCGCGCGACCCGGAGAGTGGGAGACCCTCCCCCGCTTCAACCTGGCCTGGAATGCCGCGCCGCACACCACGCTTCGCGCCGCGTGGGGCTGGCATGCGCAGGCGCAGGGCCTGCATGAACTTTCGGTGCCGGATGGCGAGCGTGCGTTCGCGTCCGCCGAGCGCGCGGAGCACCGCGTGCTCGGCGTGGAGCATCGCCTCCCGCGCGCCGTACTCCTGCGCGCGGAAGTGTATCAGCGTAAAGGATACAACAAGCGTCCCCGATGGGAAAACTTGGTCAGCCTCTACAACGTCTTTCCAGAGGTGCAGACGGATCGGATCCGCGTGGATCCTCGGGACGACGATGCGCGGGGTGTCGAATTGCTGCTGGAACGACGGGCCGGGTCCGGCGTGGCTTGGGGATGGTCGGCGGGCTACGCGTGGGCGCGGGCACAGGAGCGCGTCGGCAATCGCCAGGTCCCGCGCGCCCGGGATCAGCGTCACACGCTGCTGGCCGAACTGAACCATGCGCCCAACCCGAGGTGGAACTGGAGTGCGGCGTGGCAGTATCACACGGGTTGGCCTACCACGGACGTGGGCTACGTCCTCGTGCCCCTGAGCAACGGTCGCCGCGCGGTCCAACGCGTGATCGGCGCGCCTTACGCCACCCGCTTGCCTGCGTACCATCGGTTGGACGTCCGCGTGACCCGGCGTTGGACGCTGCCCTGGGGAGAGGTGCGGGCGTTTCTCGATGTCTTCAACGCCTACGACCGGGTTAACCTGCTCGGCTACAGCACCACGCCGGTGGTGCAGGGGAGCCAGGTCGACGTGCGGCGCGAACCCAAGGACCTGCTTCCCTTCGTGCCGAGTGCGGGCGTCGAGGTGACCTTCTAGCCGGCACAGTGGCGCCGCCGTGCCCGGTCACCGGCCCGTCGCAGACTTTGACCCCGACCCGTTGGGCGGTTGCCCGGGAGGCCCGGAGGCTGGCAACGGACTCCGGGCGCGGTGGCGCGACCCGCAGGCGATCCCACGAGCCTCGCCGCCGCCAGTCCGGCGCGCTTGACCCGAGCGCTGGCACGTGGGGCGAAAATGCCTTGGATGCCTCTCGTTATTTAATTGCTTTTCTCAAACCGTTTTCTGTGAGAAATATAAGCGTTATTAGTTTTTAACTGCGATAAAATCAGGGTACCCCGTTCTTCTGAGGTACAGAGGGCGGAGGATGGGGGCCCGGCCCGCGCGTTGAGCCTCCGACGAGGCGGGCCGTCCGGCCTCGGCGGCCGCTTCGGCGTCCGTTGAGGCGGATGCCCTTCGGGAAATCGCGCCGCGGGTGCGGGGAAGGGGCCTTTGGGCCATGTGCAGCGGACTCGTGGCGTCGACCGGCTTGGCGTCGCTGGCGACCCCGGATCGGGCGCAATGGGCGGACAGCGGGGGTGGGGGGAGCAACGGGTGCGGGGGCGCTCCCCGGCGGTGGCGGCGCCGAGTGGAGCGCAGCCCCGGCCGACCGCTGCGGACACGGCGGGCGGGGTGTACTCTCGGGCGGGATCGGCGGCGGGAGGCGGGGTGGGGAACGGCCCCCGTCGCGCTTCGTGAATAACTTGTGGGTAATTTCCCTCTCAAAACAGCGCCTCTGGCCTTGACCCGAGTGGGGCGGAATGGGTTTAAATGGGGCGTTGTGGGGCGGATTCTCCGCCCCGGCTATGTCTTCGCCTGCTAAACCTTTCTACACGGGCCTCTTCCGGCACGCCTTGGACGACAAGAATCGTTTGACGATTCCGTCGGCGTGGCGGGCTGCGCACGTGGAGGGAGAGGTGTTCCTGGCGACGCCCCATCCGGATGGATACATTGCCGTGTTGCCGCCGGCGGAAGTGGAGAAATTGCACGCGAAGATTGCGGCGATGGCGCTGTCGGATGGCGCGGCGCAGGATTTTGCGGCGCGGTTTTTTGCGGAGACGCAGACCCTGGCCTTTGACAAGGCGGGCCGCGTGATGGTGAACGCGGAATTGCTCGCGCGTGCGGGCATCGTGAAGGACGCGGTGCTGGTGGGATCGCTGACGAAGTTCAGTTTCTACAGCCCGGAGCGTTGGGAGCGGGTGAAGGATCGCACGGCGGGGGACAACTTCGGCGATCTCATGCGCCGACTGGGAATCTGACATGGCTGCGGAGGCTCCCGAAACAACCCTGCGCGCCATGGCGACCGGCCACCACTCCGTCCTGCTGCGTGAGACCTTGGAGTTGCTCGCGCCGCGCGCGGGCGGGCGATACCTCGACTGCACGTTCGGCGGTGGCGGTCACACCGCTGCGTTGCTCGAGGCAGCGGCGGATGTCGCGGTGGTGGCGCTCGATCGCGATCCCGCCGCAGCGCCGCGGGCGGCGGAGTTGGCGGCGCGTTTCCCGGGTCGCTTCCGCCTGGTGGACCTCGATTTTGGGCGCCTCGCGGAACTGCCGGAGGGGGAGTTTGACGGCGTGCTGTTCGATCTCGGTGTGTCGTCGTTTCAACTCGACGAGGCGGAGCGGGGATTCTCGTTCCGCGTCGATGCGCCAGCGGACATGCGCATGGATCCCCGCGTGGGTGTGCCGGCGGCGCGTTGGTTGGAGACGGCGACGGAGGAGATGCTGGTTCGCGCGGTGCGCGATTACGGCGAGGAGCAATCGTGGCGGCGGGTCGTGCGGGCGATCGTGGCGGCCCGGGGCACAGGGGCGCTGCAGCGGACCTCGTCGCTGGCGACATTGATCGCGGAAGCGATTCCGCCGCGGGAGCGGCATGCTTCGCGCATCCATCCGGCGACCCGCGCGTTTCAGGGCATCCGCATCGCGGTGAATGACGAATTGGGCGCGCTGGAGCGCGCTCTGCCGGTGGCGTTCGCGAAACTCCGGGCCGGCGGCGTGCTCGCGGTGATCTCCTTCCATTCGCTCGAGGATCGTCCGGTCAAGCAGGCGTTCCGTCGCCTCTGCGGCCAGCCGGAGAGCGCGGACGACGCGCGCCCGCAGGATGAGCGCGCGCTCACGCAGGTGGCCGAGCCGCTGACCCGCCGCCCGATCGTCCCCGATGCCGCCGAGATCGAGCGCAACCCGCGCAGCCGCTCCGCGAAGCTCCGCGCCATCCGCAAACGCTGACCCGCCTCCCTTCCCCGTTTCGTCGCTCACCCTCTTCCGCCACCGCCTGTCCGCCACCGCCCCATGCGTCCCTTTGGCAACCGCGCCTTCGTCAATCAACTCCTTGTCTACACGCTCGTGATGATCTCGCTCACGGGCTCGATCGGCCTCGGCACCGTGTGGCTGCGGCATCAGATTTCGGTGACCGCCAACTCGACGCGCGTGCTCGAGGCGAGTGTTGCCGAAGTGGAGCGCAGCATGGCCGAGACCACGATCCGCGTGGCGGCCGAGGAAACGCTGGAGGCACTGACGCGGCGCAATGCCGAGTGGAAGCTTGGGCTGATGCCGCCGCTGGAGAGCCAGGTGCATCGCGTGGCGATGTCCCCGGAGCGCCGATTGGCGGCGCTGCGCAATCAGGAAGTCTTTTCGGACCGCCCGGCTGACGGCTCGGGCGTGGTGATCTTCCGCGTGGGAGGCGGGGTCGAGCGGCGCTGACGCGCAGCGACCTCCAACGACTCTCCCCTTCACCATGGCGCGGGGCTTTGCCTCTAATTATCGCATCGTGCTGGTGGCGGCGACCGTAATGGTCTCGCTCGCCGGCATCGCGCTGCGCCTCGTGCACCTGCACGTCATCGACCGCGAGCGCCTGACCAGCTTCGTCGAAAAGGTCCGCCGCCAGATCGTGGTCGAGCCGGCGCGGCGGGGCGACATCCTGGATGCGCGCGGCAAGTTCCTCGCGACCTCCCGATCGCAGATCACGCTCGGCGTCGACCCACAGGTGCTGCGGGCAGAGGACGAGTCGAAGTGGCCTGAGCTGGCCCGGCTCCTGGGCATGCCGCTGCGCGACTTGGAGACGGTCTTCCGCACCAAGGTGCGCCCGGCCTCCGCTGCGCCGACCGTGGGCGACGCGGGCGGGCCGATCGACCTCGACCCCGCCGATGCGGAGCCGGATGGCGGACGGCGGATCCGTTGGGCGAAGTTGGGTGAGGGGATCGAGGAAGAGACCTATGAGCGCATCGTGAAGCTCGGCGTGCGCGGCGTGTACGCGCCCCCGCGGGTGTTCACCCGTGCCTACCCGAGCAACGATCTCGCGGCACACGTTGTCGGCTTCGTGAACGATGAGGGAGTGCCGGTGCAGGGCATCGAGCGCTGGGCGGACTTCTACCTCCGCGGGCAGGACGGCTGGCGTGAGTCGGAGAAGGACGGCAAGCGGCAGGAGCTGGCGCAGTTCCGCGTCCGGGAGATCCCAGCGACGCGCGGCTACGACGTCGTGCTGTCGATCGATTCGGTCATCCAGCACAAGGTGGAGGAAGAACTGGCGCGGGTGGTGGCGGCCTCGAAGCCCGAGAAGGCGACGATCATCGTGAGTGACGCGCGGACGGGATTCCTGCTCGCCCTCGCGAACTGGCCCTCGTTCAACCTCAACGAGTATCGCAGCATTCCGGCAACCGAGATGCGGCGCCTCCGCAACATCGCGGTGGCGGACGTGCTTGAGCCCGGGTCGACGTTCAAGATCGTGCCGGCGGCCGGCGCGTTGCAGGAAGGACTCGTTTCGATCCGCGATTCCTTCGACTGCTCGCTCGATCGCATCGAGTACAAAGGGCGGATGCGCGAGTTGCCGCGCGAGGATCACCGCTTCGCCCACCCGCTCACGCTCTCGGAGATCATCTCGCATTCCTCCAACAAGGGCGCCGCGCAGCTGGGCATGCTGCTTCAGGAAAAGCGCCTGCACGACTACGCGCGGGCGTTCGGCTTCGGCGAACTCACCGGGATGGCCTCGATCTACCCGGAGGCGGGCGGCCTGTTCGCGCACTTTTCCAAGTGGAGCGGATCCGACATCACGCGCATCCCGATGGGACACACGGTGGCCGCGACGCCGCTCCAAATTCACTATGCGATGGGCGTGATCGCGAGCGGCGGCGAACTGCTCCGCCCGCAGGTCGTGCGCGAAATCCGCAATGCGCAGGGCGAAACGGTTTACCGCTTCGCACCCGTGACGCGGCGCCGCGTGATCTCGGACGGCACCGCCAAGACGATGACCACCATGCTGGCGCGCGTGACCGTCCAGGGCGAGGGCACGGCCCCCGTGGCGGCGATTCCCGGCTACGAAATCGCCGGTAAGACCGGCACCACGCAGAAGCTGATCAACGGACGCTACTCGAGCCAGCACCACATTGCGTCGTTCGTGGGATTCTTCCCGGCCAGCCGTCCCGAGTTGGTCATCTCGGTCATCGTGGACGACGGCCATGGACCGAATGGGGGCACGGGCTACGGGTCGGTCGTCGCGGCCCCCAGTTTCAAGCGCATCGCCGAGCAGCTCATTCAGTACCTCGATATCAAACCGGGTGGGGCGGCGTTGGCGCGTCCGTTGTTCGCCTTGGAGGGCGGCCGGCCATGATCAGTTACCTGGTTCCCCCGTCCCGGGTCCGTCGGCTCCAGCGTGATCCGGCGGGTCGTGCCCGCGCGTCGTCTTCCTGGACCGGTCCGGCGCTCGGCGCGCGCGTGCGGCTGGCGGACCTGCTCCGCGTCGACGAGATGCTCGCAGTCCGGGGCTCGCTCGCCCGCCCGGTCTCCGGTCTGGCGATCGACAGCCGCCGGGTCACTCCGGGCGACGTCTTCTTTGCGTTGCCGGGGCGGCGTGCCGATGGAGCGGATTTCGTGGATGAAGCGGTGGCACGCGGCGCGGTGGCAGTCGTGTCCGCGCGGCTCCCGAAGGCCATGCCATCGCGGGTCACGGCGTTGCAGGTCGCGGATCCGCGCGAATTGCTGGCGCGGGTGGCACAGCGGTTTTATGGCTTCCCGGATCGTGCGCTGGGGGTGATCGGTGTGACGGGCAGCCGGGGCAAGACGTCGGTGGCGCACCTGCTGCGGCATTTCCTCGGGCAGCCCGGCGGACAGCGGGTGGGGCTGATCAGTTCGATTCACTATGATCTCGGGGCGCGGACGGTCCCGGCCTATCTCACGACTCCAGAGGCGTTGGATACCTTCGGCCTGCTCGCGCAGATGCGCGACTCCGGGTGCCGCGAGGCGGTGCTGGAGGTGAGCGCACAGGGCATCGACCAGCAACGCGTCCTCGGCGTGCGCTTCGGCGCGGTGGTGTTCACCCACCTGGCGGAAGAGGCGGCTGAATGCCGTCGGGATCTGGCCTCATGTTTCGATCTGAAGTCGCGGCTGTTCACCGGGGAAATGGGAGTGCAGCCGGGCGTGGCGGTCGTGAACCTCGATGATCTGCAGGGCACGACCCTGATGGAGCGCATCCCGGCGGGCGTGCGGGTGGTGACGTTCGGGGAGTCACCGGCAGCGGAGGTGCGGGCGGAAGCGGTGGAGTGCGACGCATCCGGTGCGCGCTTCTGCCTCGTCTGGCCCAGCGGGCGCGCGTGGGTGTCGTCGCCGCTGATCGGTCGGCCCAACGTCAGCAATCTCCTCGCGGCGGTGGCGACCCTCTGGGCGCTCGGCCGCGATCCTGCCGCGGCGGTGGCGGCGATCCCGGGTCTGACGGCGGTACCGGGTCGGATGGAGCCGGTCCAGGCGGGGCAGCGTTTCCACGTTGTGGTGGATGCGGCGAACGCGGCTGGTCCCTTGGCGGCGGCGCTGGCGACGGTGCGCGCCGGAACGTCCGGACGCGTCATCGTGGTGGTCGGGGCGGCCGGCGACCGGGAGCGTTCCGGGCGCGCGGCACTGCTGGCCGCAGCCCAGCGCGGGGCGGACTTCGTGATCGCGACCGCCGACAATCCGCGCACGGAAGGCGTCGGACGAGTCTTTGCCGACCTCGAACGCGGCGTCACCGAGCCGGCGCGCGTCGCGTGGATTGAGGATCGCCGCCGCGCGATTGCGCTCGCGCTCGACATGGCTGGTCCGGCCGATGCGGTGCTGATCGCCGGGCGCGGGCATGACGGCTACCAAGAGATGGCGGATACCATCGTGCCCTTCGATGACCGCCGGGTCGCGCGGACCCTGTTGGCGATGCGCGGGACGCGGGTGGGAGGCTGACGCGGAGCATGCCTACCTTCAGCCCTGAATTTCTTGCCCGGGCGACCGGCGGTGCGTGGACGCGGAGGCCGGAGCGCGGTTTGACCGGGTTCACTCAGGACACCCGGACTTTGCAGCCGGGCGACGTTTTCGTCGCGTTGCGGACGGAGCGCCGGGACGGCCATGCCTTCCTCGGTGAAGCGCGGGCGAAGGGGGCGTCGGCCGCTCTTGTGGCGCAGGCGGATCCGGCGGAGTCCCTGCCGCAGTTGGTCGTCGCCGATCCCCTGCTGGCCCTGCAGGCCGCGGCGCGCGAGCATCGCCGCCGATTCCGTGGGCCGGTGATCGGGATTTCGGGCAGTGCGGGGAAGACCTCGACGAAGAACCTGCTGGCGGAGCTGCTCGGTGGCGAACCGCGCGTGCTCGCCACGCGGGGCAACCTGAACAACCACCTAGGTGTGCCGCTGACGTTGCTGCGGCTCGATCCGCAGGACCATGCGTATGCGGTGATCGAAGCGGGCATCAGTGTCCCCGGGGACATGCCGCCGCTGGCGGCGATGATTGAGCCGGACATTGGGGTGATTACGATGGTGGGACCGGCGCACCTGGAGGCGCTGGGATCGCTGGCCGGAGTGGCGCGGGAGAAGGCGGAGCTGCCGCGGGCCGCGCGGATGGCGGTGTTTCCGACCTCGTGCCTCGAGTACACGGCCTTTCGTGATTTGACCGTGCCGACGCTGCAGGTGGAGCGGGTGGAGGACCTGGTGGCGTTGCGCGAGCTGCTCGGGGCCGATCGGGCGCGGTACTGCTTGGCGCGGAGTGCGGCGACGACGGAACTCCGGCTGTCGGCGGCGCCGGACATCGCGTTTACGATGGGTGTGGTCTCGGAGGGCTTGGCGCAGAACGCCGCTCTCGCATTGGTGGTGGCGCTGCGCCTTGGGCTGCCGATCGACTCCTTGCGGCAGCGGCTGGCGGGCTGGCGGCCGGGTGACCTGCGGGCGGAAGTGCGCCGCGTGGGGGATCGCTTGGTTTACGTGGATTGCTACAACGCCAACCCCGCATCGATGGGCGACGCACTGGATGCCTTCGTGCGCGTCGCGCCGGAGGCGGAGCCAAGGTTCTTCGTGCTCGGGGCGATGGAGGAGCTCGGGACCGAGGCGGAGTATCACCACCGGGAGCTCGGACGTCGCTTGCCCCTGCGGGCGGGTGACCTCTGCTGCTTCGTGGGAGGGCAGGGTGAGGCCGTGCGGGCCGGAGCGCGTGAGGCCGGACTGGCGCCGGCGAGGATCGAACTCGTGTCGGACGCGGCGAGCCTTGCCGGCCGGGTCGCGGCCTTCCGTGGATCAGTTTTTGTGAAGGGCAGCCGTCGGCATGCGCTGGAGCGCGCGCTGGGGGAGGCCGGGCACTGAGCACCGTGACGCCATGCTGAGCTATCTCGCCGAATTCGAAGACCTGTTTGGTCCCCTTCGCCTGCTGCGGTTCATCACGCTGCGCACCCTGCTGGGCGCCATGACCGCGCTCGTGATCGGCTTCGTCATCGGTCCGATGCTGATTGCGTGGCTGCGACGGCTGAAGTTCGGACCGAGCTATGATGATGATCGCACGGGTGACCTCGCCCAGCGGTTCGACAAGAAGCACACCCCCACGATGGGTGGTTTGATGATCTTCGCGGCGGTGACGGTGAGCACGCTCCTCTGGGCGGAGCCGAACATCTGGGTGCTGGTGGCGCTTGGCGTGTATGCCTCGCTGACGGCCGTGGGCTTCCGGGACGACTACCTGAAGGTGCGTCGGGGCAACCGCTCCGGCATCTCGTCCCGGGAGAAGATCATTTGGCAGACCCTGGTGACCCTCGTGGCGCTGGTGGCGTTGGCGTGGCACCCCGTGAGCGCCGAGCCGATTCGCGAGCTTTGGGTTCCCTTCCTGAAAGTCCCGCTGTGGGTCGGACTCCCGGTGGTGGCTCTCTTCATCCTGATGTTCCTGTGGATCGTCGGATTCTCGAACGCGATCAACCTGACCGACGGCCTTGATGGCCTCGCGATCGGCTGCACCATCACGGTGGCGTTGGTCTATGGCATCATGGCCTATGCGGCGGGCAACGCCCGGATCGCGGAGTACCTGCTGATCGGGTATGTCCCAGGCACGGGGGAGTTGGCGGTCGTGTGCGGCGCGCTCGTCGGTGCGGGCATGGCGTTCCTCTGGTTCAATTCGCATCCCGCCGAAGTGTTCATGGGCGACACCGGTTCCCTCGCCCTCGGCGGACTCATCGGCGTGATCGCCTTCATGGTGCAGCAGCCTCTGACCCTCGCGATCGTTGGAGGCGTCTTCGTCGCCGAGGCACTTTCGGTCATCATCCAAGTGGGTGTCTTCAAGTGGACGAAACGAGGCAGCCCCACTGGGGAAGGGCGACGCTTCTTCCTCATGGCCCCGCTGCACCATCACTTCCAGAAGAAGGGCTGGCCGGAGACGAAGGTCGTGCTCCGGTTTTGGATCATTTCGCTCCTCTGTGCCCTGATCGGCCTGGGAACGCTGAAGCTTCGCTGATCGACCATGCTCCAGCCTCCGCCCTTCCTGACCTCGCTGCTTTCCCGCCCCGTCGTGGTGGTAGGATCGGAGCCTGCTGCAGCCGGCGTGACGTCGTTGCTCGGGGGCCTGGGAGTCGAAGTGTGGCGGCACGATCGACTCGGTGCGGCGGCGGGAGATCCAGCGCCCGGGCTTGCAGTGATTGCGGCGGGTGCGGACCTCGAGGGGCAGCCTGACTTGGCGGCTCCGGGGCGCCCGTCCGGATGGATGGTGCTGCGCGAGAATGACCTCGCCCCGCTCCTGTGGCGTGGGCGTCTGTTGGTGGTGACCGGTACCCGCGGCAAGACCCGGCTCGTGCGTTTGCTGACCGAAGCGCTGCACTTGGCCGGCAAGGACGTGACCGGTGCGGAGCGAGCGGATGGTGGATTGGCCGGCGTGGTGGCGGCGCGGCGCGGCGGTGCGCCGGACTCCATCCTCGTGAGCCGGATGGACGCGGGTGAGTCTCTGGCTCTGCGGCACCTCCGGGCGGATGCGGTAATCTGGACGAATCTGCTCGAGGAGGAAGCCGCGCGGCATGGTTCCATGGAGGCGGCCTTCGCGGCGGGTTGGCGCATGTTCGAACGCGCGGTCGGCGGGGACGTATTTGCCGGAGAAACGGTCCAGCGCTGGGCGGATCGTCTGGGCCAGACCCTGCCGCCGGACTCGCGCGTGGCGACGGACGATGCGTCGGGCGATGTCCTGCTCCGGCACACGCCGTTCGAGACTGAACCGGCCCATGAAACCTTCCTCCTCGCGGCGGCCTGGTGGCGGGCGTCGGGCCTGCGCGAAAGCATCCTTTACGCGGCGGCGCAGGGGTCCGCAGCACGCTGAATCCCCCGCCTTTCGCATAGCTTCCTCCCCTCTTTGAGTTCATCCTTTCGACCATGAAAATCCTGCACATCTTCGGCGTCGTGCTCGCGGTCCATCTCGGGGTCTTCCTCGTGATCTTCGCGGTGCCGGGCTGCCGCACGCCGGCGCGCAAAACGCCGCCGACCCCGGCGGACACGATCGCGGCCGCTCCGGCCGCAGAGTCCCCCGAGGTCCTCGCGGCCGCGCCCCTCGCCGAGTCGGCCTCGCCGCTGGCGGCGGCCCCGGAGGCACCGAGTTCATCCGCGCCGGTCGATGCGACCGTGCGTTTCAGTCCGACCCGCCCCGGCACGCCGGCAGCGGGGGCGGTGGCGCCGGCGACCGTGGACGGGGTGACCCCCGCCCGCACGCACACGGTGGTGCGCGGTGACAGCCTTTGGACGGTGGCGAAGCGCTACAACCTGACCGTCGCCGAGGTGGCGGCGGCCAATCAGCTCTCGCAGACGGCCTCGCTGAAGATCGGCCAGAAGCTGATCATCAGCGCGGCGAAGCCGGTTGCGGCGGCGGCGGGCGGGGCGCCCGCAGCGGCGGCTGCGAGTGATGATGCGACCGTGCATGTCGCGAAGGGGGGCGACACGCTTGGGACCATCGCGCGGCAGCATGGGACCACGATCGCGACGCTGAAGCGGCTGAATAATCTGAAGTCCGACATCGTGCGGGTGGGCCAGCGGTTGGTCGTGCCGGAGCCCGGCGCGGCCCTGCCGGAGGCCGGCTCGGCGAGACCCGCGGCCCCGGCGGCCGCGATCACGAATGCGAACGGTGCCTTGGTGCACATCGTGAAGTCGGGCGAGAGCCTCGATTCGATTCGCAAACGGTACGGCATCTCCGTCGGTGCGCTGGCAACGGCGAACAACATCGCGGATCCCTCGAAGATCCGGCCGGGCCAGGAACTGGTGATTCCCGGAAAGAAGGCGGACGCGGCGGCTCCGGCCGCGGCTCCTGCGGCGGTGGCACCGGCGGTGACGCCTGAGGCGGCCAGCCCGTTTCTCCCGGTCGTGACGCCGGAGAACGAATCGCCGCTGAGCCCGGCGCCCGAGGTCCCGGTCATCCGCGTCGAGGAGACGCCCAAGGGCGGTGATGCGGCGGCGTGAGCCGGATGAGCCCACCTTGGATCGAACCGAAACGTTTGTCGTAACCCCGCGTTCCCGCTTCCGGCGATGACCCATTCCGCAGTGACGACCGATTCCGTGCGACCGCGGCTCAGCCTGAGCCCGGTGGCGGTGATCGTCGTCTGCGCGGTCGCGCTGACCTTCCTTGGAATCACGATTCTCTTCAGTGCGAGTGCGTCGTTCAAGCAGGGCCCGCTGTTCTACGTCTCGAAGCAACTCATCGGCGTGGGTCTGGCGACGGTGGTCGGCTGGGTCGTGAGCCGCGTCGATCTCGAACTGGCGCGACGGTACATCTGGGTGGTGGGTGGTGTGGCGGCGTTGATGCTCGTCTTGGTGCTGATCCCGGGCCTCGGCATTTCCGTGAAGGGCAGCCGACGCTGGCTCGGCTTCGGCGGCCTGCGGTTCCAGGTGTCCGAACTGGGCAAGCTCGCGATGGTGTTTTGCGTCGCCCATTACCTCGCGGCGAATCAGACGAGGCTGGCCGACTTCTGGCGCGGCTTCGCGCAGCCCTTGCTGATCATCGTCGGCTTCGCGGCGCTGATCGTCTTGGAGCCCGACTTCGGAACGGCGGCCCTAACCTTCGCGGTGGGGGTGAGCCTGATGTTCCTGGCGGGGGCACGGTGGCGGTACATCCTGCCGGCCGTCCTCGCGGCGGTGGTGGCCTTCGCCGTGTTGGTGATTCACAACCCGAACCGACTCCGGCGCTTCACCGCCTTCTTGGACGTGGAGGGCAACAAGCAGGGCGGCACCTACCAGCTCTACCAATCGCTCGCGGCTTTCGCGGTGGGTGGTACGGAAGGAGCCGGGCTCGGCCAGGGGCGGCAGCAGATGAACTTCCTGCCCGAGGCGCACACGGACTTTGTCTTCGCGGTGGTGGGGGAGGAACTGGGGCTTTGGTTCACGCTCGGCGTGGTGGTCATTTTCCTGATCATGTTCATCGCGGGCCTCGTGCATCTCCGGCGCGCGCCGAATCTTTTCCACTACCTGCTCGTGGCCGGATGCCTGCTGCTGATGCTGCTGCAGGCGGTGATCAACCTTGGGGTGGTGACCGGAATCCTTCCGACGAAGGGCATGTCGCTGCCCTTCATCAGTGCGGGCCTTTCCAATCTCGTGCTGATGGGAATGATCCTCGGCATCCTGGTGAATACCCAGCGTTCTTGGGGTAAGCCCGGGGCCGGTCTTTCGTCGCGCGGACTTGAGGAGGTGACGGCATGAGCCGCTTCCTGATTTCCTGCGGCGGGACGGGTGGGCACCTCGCGCCGGGGATCGCGCTCGCGGAGGAATTGCAGCGGCGCGGGCACACGGTCCGTCTCCTGATCAGCCGCAAGCAGGTGGATGCGCGGTTGGCGGAAAAGTATCCGCAGCTTGAATTTGAGGCGGTCCCCTCGGCCGGCCTTGAGGGTGGCATCGCGGGGGTGGTGCGCTTCGCCCTCGGGCAGATGCGCGCGCTCGTGACGAGTTGGCGGAGAGTGCGGCGGGAACGTCCGGCCGCGGTGATCGGCTTTGGCGGCTTTACGTCCGTCGGGCCCGCGGTGGCGGCGTGGTTGCTGGGGGTGCCGGTGGTGCTGCACGAGGCGAATCGCGTGCCCGGCCGCGCGGTCCGGGTCCTCGGGCGGATCGCCCGGCGCGTGTACCTGCCGCCGGGGGTGACGCTGGGCGCGGCGCGTCGCGGCGCGGTGCGGGAGTCGGGCCTGCCGGTGCGGCGGGAGTTTCGGCGCGAGCCCACGGATCAGGCGCGCGGGTCCCTCGGACTCCTCGTGGATCGGCCCGTGGTGGTGGTGCTCGGGGGAAGCCAGGGCGCATCCGCGCTCAACACGTGGTCGCGCGACGCCGCGGCGGAGCTCGCCGAGAATGGAATCCAGCTGTATTGCCTGACCGGTCTCGGCAAGGGCACCGAGGAGGTGCGCCGGTTGCGGGATCGCGACGGCGCGGAGGTGCGCGCGATCGCGGTGCCGTTCTCGGACCGCATGGCGACGGTCCTGTCGGCTGCCGATCTGGCCGTGTCCCGGGCTGGTGCGGGCACGATTGCCGAACTGGTGCGGACGGAGACGCCGGCGGTGTTGGTGCCGTACCCGCAGGCCGCAGACAATCATCAGGCGGCGAACGCAGCCGCCTTTGTGCGCGATGGGGGAGGGCGGCTGGTGCCGCAGGGCCGGCTCGTCGAGCTCACGGCGGTCGTTCGCTCGCTCGTTTCCGACCCGGCCGCACTGGCGACTCACCGCGCTGCGCTCCGGTCGGAGCAGGGCGTCGACGCGGCGGTGATGCTGGCGAATGACCTGGAGTCGCTCGCCCCGACCCGCCCGGAAGCGTCGTTGCGCTCAGCCAAGGAGCAGGCCGTATGAGCACGGTAACGCGCATTGATTGGGAATCACTCGCCGCGGACCTGCGCGCGGTCTTGGCGCCGGAGTCCGGCGTGCGGCGCGAAGAACCTCTGGCAACCCGCACCACCCTGCGCGTCGGTGGGGCGGCGCGGATTTTGGCCGAGCCGGCCTCGGAAGCCGATCTCGCGTCGGTGTTGCAACGCACCCATGCCGCCGGCGTCCCGATCATCATGCTGGGACGCGGATCAAATCTCCTCGTGCCCGATTCCGGGGTCGATGCGGTGGTCATCAGCCTCGGTCATCCCGCCTGGCAGCGCTTCGTCCCGGAGGCCGACGGCCGGGTTCGCGTCGGAGCCGGCCTGCGCTTGAAGAACCTCTGCGGCTTGGCGAGCAAGGCGGGCTTGGTCGGCTTCGAATTTCTCGAGGGCATTCCCGGCAACGTGGGCGGCGCTCTGCGGATGAACGCGGGCGCCATGGGTGGCTGGATGTTCGATGTCGTCGAGGAAGTCCGCGTCATGGCGCGCGATGGCGCCGTACGGACCTACCGGAAAGCGGAAATGAAGGTCGATTACCGGCACTGTGCGGAGCTTGAGGCGGCCATCGCCCTCGAGGCGGTGTTGCGGCCGGCTCGCGTGGCGCCAGGCGAAGACGAGACGATCCGGCGGCAAATCGACGCCTACCGCGACAAGCGTCACCAGTCGCAGCCGCGGGAGCCGAGCGCCGGGTGCATGTTCAAGAATCCGCCCGGGGATTCGGCGGGTCGCCTCATCGATGCGGCTGGACTCAAGGGAGAGCGCGTCGGCGGCGCCGAGGTGTCGACCGTGCATGCGAATTTCATCATCAACCGCGGGGGCGCCACCTCGGCGGACGTGATCACGCTCGTCCGGCGCGTGCGGGAGCGCGTGCAGGGTGCGAGCGGCGTGACGCTGGAGCCGGAGGTTCTGCTTTACGGCGGCGATTGGCGGAAGGAACTTTGAATCGATGACAACACCCTCCCCGACAATCGTGGTCCTGTGTGGCGGAGTCTCGGCCGAGCGCGAGGTCTCGCTGGGCTCCGGCCGCGCGAGCGCGCTGGCGCTGGCCCGGAGCTTCCCGACGCGACTGGTGGACGTGGGTGAGGCGCGACTCCCGGCCGGGCTGGATCCTGCGCGGGACGTGATCTTCTCCACGCTGCACGGCACCTTCGGTGAGGACGGCGCGATGCAGAGCTTGCTCGACGCCGCGGGCGTCCATTACGCGGGCTGTGATGCGGCGTCGAGCGCGCTGACCTTCGACAAGGAACGGACCAAGCAGGCCGTGGCGGCCGCGGGCGTGCGGGTGGCGGCGGGGGTGAGCTTCCCGGCGTCACGTCGGCCGACGACTGCGGAATTGGTGGCGCGGTTAGGTCCGGAGGTCGTGCTCAAGCCCCGGGCTTCCGGCAGCAGCGTCGGACTGGCGGTGTGTGATGACCCGGCGGGTTTGGAGCGTGCGCTAGCGGGCTTGGCGGACGGAGAATGGCTGGCGGAGCAGCGGATTCGCGGGCGGGAACTCACGGTGGGTTTGCTCAACGGCAAGGCCATGGGCGTGGTCGAGATCGTGCCGCAGACCGGCACCTTTGATTACACCTCGAAGTACACCAAAGGCCTGACCCAGTACCTCGCGCCCGCTCCGTTGTCGGACGCGGTGACGGCGGCGGCGCAGTCCGCGGCGGAGCGTGCGTTCGCGGCCTGCGGCTGTCGCGATTATGCGCGGATCGACTTCATGCTCTCGCCGCGCGACGAGCTGTTTTTGCTCGAAATCAACACGCTCCCCGGCATGAAGGACACGAGCCTCCTGCCCATGAGCGCTCGCTGCGCGGGATTGGATTTCACCGAGCTGGTGAGGGAGTTGGTTTCCCCGGCGCTGCGGCGTTTCCGCGGCGGGACCCGCTGAGATGAACAAGCCTTCCAGCCTCGCATCCTCCGCCCGCTCGTGGCGCGACATCCCTCAGGTGGTCGCGCCCCGGTCGATGTCGCGCGAGGGTCGACGGCGCCTGACGATGGGCTTCGTGAAGGTGGGGCTGGGCCTGTTGGCCTTCGCCTTCGTCGCGTGGGCCGGCTGGGAAGTGGTGCAACTCTGGCAGCACGACCCGATGCGATTGGCTGCGCCGGTGAAGTCGGATCCGCTGCGCACGATCAAGCTCACCACCAACGGCGTCCTCGATGAAGAGTGGGTCGTGGAGAAACTAGCGCTGCCGCGCGGGGTGGCGCTGATGGAGCTGGACCTGGATGCGCTCCAGACCCATCTGCTCGCCGACCGGCAGGTGCGGACTGCGGTGCTGACGCGAAAGTTCCCGGACACCCTTCTGGTCACGCTGCAGGAGCGCAGCCCCGTGGTGCGTCTGCGGGTCGTGGACCGCTCCGGTCAGGCCCGCGATCTCCTCGTTGCTCGCGACGGCATGGTGTTTCCCGGAGTGAACTTTGCGCCGGAGATGGTGGCGGCGCTGCCTTGGCTTGACGGCGTGACGCTCGCTCCGCTGAAGACGGGTGGATTTTCGCCGGTGGCGGGTCTCGAAACGGTGGCTGATCTGCTCGAGATCGCGCAGATCAACGTCCCGAACCTGCGCCGGACATGGCGGGTGATCGGGATGGAACGCTTCGCCAGCTACGGCGAGATTCTCGTGCGGACGGAGCAAGTGAAGGAAATCACCTTCGGGCTGCGCGATGACTTCCTGACGCAAGTGGCATTGCTGGATGCGGTGCTGGCGGAGACGCGGGAGCGTCCGGTCAGCACGATCAACCTGTCACTGGGCAAGAAGCAGGTACCCGTCGTGTATGCGCCGGAGGGCGCCGCCGGCGCGCTTGCGCCGGCTCCCGTGGCGAGCCCGAGCCCCGCCGCCTTGCGGGATGCCCCGCGCGCCGGAACCAACGGCAAGCCCGCGGGCGCGACGGCAACGGCCGGCCCACCCCGTTTTATCGTGAGTATTTCCCCCAACCCGGAGAGCTGACGTGATTTCTCGGACAAAATACATCGGTGCCGTCGAGATCGGAACCGCGAAGGTGAGCGTACTCATCGGCGAGGTGACCAACGGTCGTAGCCTGAGCATCGTGGGCATGGGCGAGTGCGCCTCCCGCGGCGTCATCAAGGGCTCGGTCTTCGACTTCAAGGCCGCGAGCGATGCCGCGCACAGCGCGCTGCTCGAGGCGGAACGCAGCGCGGGCGTGCGCGTGGACGAAGTCTACCTCGCGCAAACCGGCGCACACCTCGATGGCTTTTCCAGCGACGCTTCCGTGCAGGTGTCCGCCGCCAATAACATGGTGAGCGAGTTCGACACCGCCACGGTGTGCGACATGGCGCGTTCCAAGCAACTGCCCGAGGGGCGAATGGTCGTGCAGCGGCTGCGCCGGCCGTTCCGCTTGGATGGCCGCCTGGTGCCCGACCCCGACAGTCTCGTCGGCCGCGAGCTGCAGGTCAGCTACTTCGTCGTCCACGGCCAGGAGAGCCGCATCGCCGACAACATCCACGTCATCCGCGGCTTCAATGTCCGGGTGTCCGAACTGATCCTCTCCAGCCTTGCATCCGGTGCGGTCGTGACCGCGCCGGACGAGCGCCAACATGGCGTGCTCGTGCTCGACATCGGGGCGGGCACCACGGACTACGTGCTGTACCGCGACGGCATGCCGCAGGTCGCGGGCGTCGTGCCCGTCGGCGGTTCGCATCTCACGAACGATCTGGCGTTGGGTCTTCGGCTGACCGAGGGACAGGCGGAGAAGCTGAAGCTCCGGTGTGCGCGGGCGACGATGGTCACCAAGAGCCGCGAGGACAAGGTGTGGCTCAACGGGGACTTCGCGATCGGCGACCGTCAGTTTCCGCGCCTGACCATCGAGCAGATCACTTCCGCGCGAGTGTGGGAGTTGCTGGAGGTCGTGAAGAAGAAGCTTGGCCCGGCCTTCGCTCCCGAACGCCTGGGGTCGGGCGTGGTGCTGACCGGAGGCACCAGCAAGCTCCCCGGCATCACCGAGGCGGCGGGCAAGGTCTTCGGCGTGTCCGCGCACCTGAGTGAGGCACCGTCGTGGGTCAGTGAGAATCTCCGCGACCCCAGCTTCTCGACGGTGCTGGGTTTGCTCCACTACGGCCTCAGCTCACGACCCGAGGTGCCGACGGCGCGCAGCCGGAGCACCGGGTTGCTCAAGAAACTCTTTGCCTCCTGAGTCCACGCCCCGTCCCCATGCAGGCGAACGAACTTCCCCTCGAACACAGCGCTCTCACCGACCGAAGCGTCGCGATGAAGGTCATCGGCGTCGGCGGTGCCGGCGCCAATGCCGTTGACCGGCTGAAGATGGAGAACCTGGAGCGCCTCGCGCTCACGGTGATCAACACGGACCATCAGGCGCTCGCGAGCTCGCCGGTGGAGGAAAAGATCCTCATCGGCGCGACGGTCACGCGCGGGCTCGGCGCGGGCGGGGATCCGGAACTCGGTCGCGAGGCGGCGGAGACGGATCGGGAAAAGTTGCAGGCCGTCGTGGCCAACTGCGATCTCGTGTTCCTCGTCGCCGGCATGGGTGGCGGTACGGGCAGCGGAGCGGCGCCGGTCCTGGCTGAGCTGGCCTCGGAGGCGGGTGCGCTGGTGATCGCCTTCGTCACGATGCCCTTCGCATTCGAGGGTGGCCGCCGCCTGCGTCAGGCCGAAGAGGGTCTGCAGGCGCTGCGCAAGGTGTGCGATGCCGTCATCCCCCTCCCCAACGATGTCCTCCTGCAGGAGGCCGCGGAGAACGAGACGGTTCTTGATTCTTTTGCCCGTGCGGATGAATGGATCGGCCGCGGCGTGAAGTCGATCTGGGGCATGCTGCACCGCACCGGCCTGATCAATCTCGACTTCGCCACCCTGCGGCAGGCGTTCGTCGCCCGCGGTGGCAAGACGCTCTTCGGTCTCGGCTCAGGCCAGGGCGACCAAGCCGTGCCCGAGGCCATGGAGAGTCTCAAGCTCTGCCCGCTGCTCGCCACCCCGGAGTTCTCCCGCAAGGCCGAGCGCTTGCTCGTGAACATCGCCGGAGGCCCCGACCTCACGCTGCCCAAGGTGAACGAGATCATGACGGCCGTGACCGAGCAGTTCGGGCGCGACTCGCATGTCATCATGGGCGCGGTGATCGATGAGACGATGGCCGGCCGCGTCGAAGTCTGCGTGCTCGGCACCACCGACATCGGCAGCCGCGTCAACACCCGCCGCCCCATCGCGCCTGCGCGCCCGCGGCCCGTCGCCCCCCCGACTTCCCTCTCGGCCGAGCTCGAGGCCCCGGCTCCGACCCCGGTCGCGCCCAGCGAGACTCCGACCGCCGCGCCCGCCAAGGCCGGCGCCAAGGCCACCAAGGCCGCGGGCGGCCCCCAGCTCTCCCTCGAACTGCCCGCCGTCCCGACCCAACAAAACGAATTCTCGTTCAATGAGGTCGAGAGCCGCGGCTACTTCGACAAGACCGACCGGAATCTCTTCGAGGGACAGGACCTCGACGTGCCGACTTACCTGCGCAAGGGCATCAAGATCGTGCTGTAGGCTGCCCCTTCGCACGCCTCGGTCCATCCCCCTTGGCAAGGCCGGGGGTTTCTGCACACTCCTCGGTCATGTTCGTCGATGAATGCGTGATCAAGGTCCAGGCGGGTGATGGCGGGCGCGGCTGCGTCTCGTTCCGTCGCGAGAAATACGAGCCCTGGGGCGGACCCAACGGCGGCGACGGCGGGAAGGGCGGCGACGTGGTCCTGCTGGGCGACGACGACACGAACAACCTCATCGACTACAAGTTCAAGCCGCACTGGAAGGCTGAGCGCGGCGAACACGGTTTGGGCAAGGATTGCCATGGACGCGAGGGCAAGGCGGTCATCCTGCGGATGCCGCTGGGCACCGTGGTCATCGACGACGAGACGGGCCGAGTGGTCGCCGAAGTCGTGGAGGACGGCCAACGGGTCGTCCTCTGCAAGGGCGGCAATGGCGGCTGGGGCAACACTCACTTCAAGAGTTCGACGAATCGCGCTCCCCGGAACGCCAACCCCGGACACCCGGGCGAGGGCGGGACCTTCCGCCTCGTGCTGAAGAGCATCGCGGACGTGGGCCTCGTGGGCTTCCCGAACGCCGGCAAGTCGTCCCTGATGAACGCGATCACCAAGGCCCGGCCGAAGACCGCCGCCTACCCGTTCACCACCCTGCACCCGCAGATCGGCGTCATCGAGTATCCCGATCCCACCCGCTTCGACCGCATCCTTCTCGCCGATGTCCCGGGCTTGATCGAGGGCGCCAGCGAGAACCGCGGCCTCGGCCACCGCTTCCTCCGCCACATCGAGCGCTGCCGACTGCTGACGTTCCTCATCGATATGGCTGGCGTCGACGGCCGCGACCCGCGCGAGGACTACCGCGTGCTTCTCAAAGAGCTCAAGCTCTACGATCCCGCGCTGCTCAAGAAGCCGCGCCTCGTGGTGGCCAACAAGATGGATCTCCCCGAGGCCCGCGCCCAGCTCGCGAAATTCAAGCGGCGCCACAAGGTCGATGTCCTCACCATCTCCTGCCTCGATGGCAAGGGCCTCGAGACCCTCAAGGAGGGCCTCCGCCGCCGCGTCCGCGGCCCCGAACCCAAGGCCAAGAAAAAGCGCATCTGAAGCGGAGGCCACGGCGTGACGTAGTGATCCTACATGTCACCCGAGAATCGCGCGCTGCTCATGCGGGCCAACCGCCTCATGGGCGCCTCCCTCGTCGAGGCCAACTTGGTCAAGATCGAAGACCTCGAAAAGGCCAACGAGAAGCTTTTCGAGATCATCGCCGCGCAGAACGCTCGCCAGAGCACGCTGCTGGGCGTGCTTTGCAATCAGATGAAGGTCCTCAGCGAGGACGACGTCATTGCCTATGTGACTGAAAAAGAGCCGGTTGGGCTGATTGATCTGCGATCCTACGATGTCTTGGATGAGTTGCGCAAATCGGTGGACGTTACCGCATGCTGGGCGACGTGGACGGTACCGTTCGATCGGGAGGACGATTTTTACTCCGTCGCCACCGCCTATTACCTGAGTGCCGCCGTGCGGAAGCACTGGGAGAAGGTGCTCAACGGTCCCATCATCTGGTACGCGACCACGCTGGAGATGCTGGCCGACTATCTCGAAAAGCTGGAGCAGGAGCGGGCCGCGATGTCGGCGCGGTCCAGCGGCTAACCCGAACCCTCAGCACGGAGTCTTTCTCATGCCTCTCGGAAAAGTTCAGACCCAAGTGGTGGCCAAGCTGGAAGAGTTCGGTCGCATCACCTCGGAGCAGCGCCAGGCGCTCGCGGGCCATCCCGATGAGCTCAGCGGCGAAGCGCTCGACAAGCTGCTCCAGGAAAACCACGGGATCACACCGTTCCAATTGCTCGTCGCTCGCGCGCAAGCCTTGGGGCTGGCGCCTTGCAATGTCAGCCGTCACCGGGTGTCGGCCTCCACCTTCGAGCGCATCCCGCAGGAGTACTGCCAGGAGCACGTCGTCCTGCCCGTCGGCCAGGTCGGCGATTTCCTGCTCGTGGCGTTTGCCAACCCGTTCGAGGTCACGGTCCCGGCTCGCCTGCAGGAAATGACGGGCAAGCGGATCATCCGCTTGCTCGGCCGTGAGAAGGATATCCGCGACAAGTTCGCCAAAACCAACGAGCGCGCCGGCTTCGATGAGGTGGTGCAGCAGATCGGCGCGGAATTCGGCAAGACCGGCGAGGAGTCCGCCAGCGAGGAGGTCAACGAGGAGTCCGGCCCCATCATCCAACTGTCGAACCGCGTGATCGAGGACGCCTACTACCTCGGCGCGTCCGACATCCACGTCGAGCCGCAGGAAAAGGAAATGGTCGTGCGGTACCGCATCGATGGCGTCTGCCAGGAGAAGTTGCGTCTCCCAGCTCGGGTGGGACCGGCGCTCGTCGCCCGTCTGAAGATCATGTGTAACCTTGATATCGCGGAGCGCCGCCTGCCGCAGGACGGTCGCATCGTCTTCAAGCAATACACCAAGAAGGGCATGGACATCGATCTGCGCGTGTCCACCGCACCGCTCAATCACGGCGAGGGCGTCGTCATGCGTATCCTCGATAAGCAGAAGTCGACGCTGCCGATGACGGCGCTCGGTTTCTCCGAGGAGAACCTGGTCCGCTACCGCGAGGTGATCCGCCAGCCGTACGGGATGATCCTGCATTGCGGACCGACCGGCTCCGGCAAATCGATGACGCTCTACTCGGCGCTCAACGAGATCAATTCGCCGGAACTGGTGATCCGCACCGCCGAGGATCCGATCGAATACACGCTCAATGGCATCAATCAGATGCAGATGCACCGGCAGATCGGCCTCACCTTCGCCGCCGCGCTGCGCTCCTTCCTGCGTCAGGACCCCGACATCATTCTCGTGGGTGAGATCCGCGACAAGGAGACCGCGAACATCGCGGTCGAAGCCGCACTCACGGGTCACTTGCTCATCTCCACGCTGCACACCAACGACGCGCCTTCGACGGTGGCGCGACTCACCGACATGGGAGTCGAGCCGTTCATGATTTCTTCGTCGCTGCTCTGCGTCTGCGCCCAGCGCCTGATGCGCCGGGTCTGCAAGAGCTGCCGTTACCAGGCCGAGCCGCATGCGCGGGAGAAGGAGATCCTTGAAAAGGGGCTGGGCTGGAGTGGTCCGATCTACAAGGCCAACCCGCGGGGCTGCCCGAAGTGCGGCAACTCGGGGTACAAGGGGCGCGTGGGCATCCACGAGTTGATGATCACCAATGACGAGCTGATCGATGGCATCAACAAGGGGATGGAGGCCGCGGAACTGAAGCGCATCGCCATGCGCGGGGGCATGAAGACGTTGCACCAAGATTCCTTGCTGAAGGTACGTGAGGGGATCACCACGCTCGAGGAGGCCGTGGCAACGGTGCCGATCGATTTGTAGGCGGAAGGAGGCGTGCGGCCGTCGGACTGCTGCAGGCGCCGCCCCACCCAGCGAACGGGAGAAGGCGGCGCCACCGCGTGGGTGAGGCGGGTGCACTTTTTTGGGTTTCATCGGCGCGTGGGGTCCGTAGCGTGGTCCGTCTTCCCATGCCGATTTCGTCGTTCGTCGCTTCCACCCGGTCTGTCGTCCGTGCCGCCGCCGCTTCCGCCGCCGTCGCGGCCTTGGTTCTCGCGGCCTCCGGGTGTGGCGGCGGGGACCGCGAGCCAGGTGCACCCCGGACGGTGGACAAGCGGGTGGCGGCCGAGGCCGAGGGTCACGCGAGCGAGGCCGCCTTCGCCGCCCAGATCCGGGACTACCCGCGCGCCGAGGCGTCGATGGAGAAGGCCATCGCCTTGCGCGACGATCTGCCCGAGTGGTGGTTCAGCATCGGTTTGGTCCGCAATCGCCTCGGCAAGAAGGACGAGGCCCGCACGGCTTATCGGCGCGCGCTGGCGCTGCACGAGGACCGCTACGACGAGAAGTCGGCAACGTCGGAGATCATCTCCCAAGTCTACGTTCTCCTGGTCCTCAATCGCGAATCCGACGCCCGCAAGCTGCTGGAAAAGGCTTCGCGCAAGCATCCAGGGGATGCCCGCCTCGAGGAATTCAGCCGTTCACAGGGAATCGATCGGCTCCTCGCCGATCCCGAAGTCCGCGCGAACCAGCTTTGAAATCCGACCACCGCGGCTCACCCCTCCGGTTCCCGGGCCGGCGTCGTGGCCCAGGGTGACCGCACCGCGTTGTCCGCCTCGTTCTTCGCCGCCCTGCCATGACGAGTCCGTTCGCTGAGTTCACCACGCTGGCCGTCCTGCACGCCCTGGCGGTGATCAGTCCCGGACCCGACTTCGCGATCGTGCTCCGTCAGAGCGTGGTCCACGGCCGCCGCGTCGCGCTCGCCACCAGCGCGGGGATCGGCAGCGGGATCGTGGTGCATGTGTTGTACAGCGTCCTTGGTCTCGGCCTCCTGTTGCGCACGTCGCCGCGCGTCCTCGAGGTCATCCAGATCGTCGGCGCCGCCTACCTTCTGTGGCTCGGCATCCAGTCGCTCCGCGCTCGCCCGCGCTCCGACGTCGCGGCGGAGGCGAGTCCGCAGGCCGACGCTTCTGGGGGCGGCGTCCGCCGGGCGTTCATCACGGGTTTTCTCACGAATGCGACGAACGTGAAGGCCACGTGGTTCTTCCTGTCGGTGTTCACCGTCCTGGTGAGTCCGCAGACGCCGCGTTGGCTGCAGGGAGCCTATGGAGCGTGGATGGCGGTGACGACCACGCTGTGGTTCTCCCTCGTGTCCTTCGGTTTCAGTCAACCCGCGGTGCGTCGGGCGTTTCTCCGACGCGGCCATTGGTTCGACCGGGCCATGGGCGTGGTCCTGATCGCCCTGGCCGTCCGGCTGGCGCTAAGCCGCGGATAGGCGAGGGCCGCGCTGGACCGATGCAGCGTCAGGCGGTCCCGCGGCGGACCGCCGGCGATGCGATTGCCTGCGACCGACTACGGTGACCACACCCGCGGGGGTGCGGCGAGGCTGTAGTCGGTGAGTTCCATGGAGAGGTTGGGATTGTAGGCGGGATCATGGGCGATCACGTCGCGCCAGCGCCCGATCATGGTCTCAACCTCGCGGCGGAAGCGTTCGTGCTTCTCCGGCGTATCCTCCGCGCCGCGGCTGGCGCTCTCGTGATGATAGAGCTCGGCGAAGGGCGTCCAGAGGTTGCGCAGGCCCGTCGCGCGCACGCGCAGGCAGAAATCAATGTCGTTGAAGGCGACCGCCAGCGATTCATCCAGGCCCCCGACTTTTTCGAAGGTGTCTCGCCGTACCACGAGGCACGCGGCGGTCACGGCCGAGAAGTTCTGCGTCAGGCGCGCCCGGTTGCAGCGTCCGTCCGTCCCGCGGGGGAAGTCGCGGAAGAGGTGCCCGGCGACGCCGCCCATGCCGATGACCACACCGGCGTGCTGGATCGTGTCGTTGGGGTAGTAGAGGAGCGCGCCGACGCAGCCGATCTCGGGCCGCACCGCCTGGCTGACCATCTCGTCGAGCCATTCGCCGTGAAGGATCTCAAGGTCGTTGTTGAGGAGCGCGATGATACTGCCGCGGGCGTGGCGGACGCCGTGGTTGTTGATCGCCGAATAGTTGAACGGTGCATCGTAGCGGAGCACGGCGATCCGGTCGGACTCGATCTGGCGGAAGTACTCCAGCGTCGCCGGTTCATCCGAGCCGTTGTCGATGACGAGGATCTCGTAGTTTGGGTAGAGGGTCTTCGCGACGAGCGTGTCGATGCAGCGGGAGATCAGGTGATGACCGTTGCGCGTCGGGATGATGATCGAAACCAGCGGTGCCGGCTCCGGGCGCGGCCGGCGGGCACGCCAGTGATCGCCGGGCACCGGCACGAGCTCGACGGCCTCGCCGATGCGTTGGAAGTGATCGGTCAGCGCGCGCTTCGCCGCCTCCACCGGGTAGTTTTTCTCGCTCAGCATCAGTGCCGTTGAGCCGAGAATGGCGCGCCAATGGTAGAGTACCTTGGGAATGTGCCGGATGCGCTCGGGCGAAGAACGCTCGATGACCCGGAGCGCGAGGTCCCAGTCCTGACTGCCTTCGTAGCCCGGCCGGAAGCCGTCCACCGCGCGGAGCAGGGACGTGCGGTAGACCGAGAGGTGGGAGAGGTAGTTCTGGCTCTCGAAGAGGTCGGGCAGGTAGTCCGGCTTGAAGTACGGTTCGTGCCGCCGGCCCTCCTCGTCGATCTTGTCCTCGTCCGAGTAGACGAGGTCCGTGTCCGGATGGACGTCGAGAAGCGAGGCGACCTCGTACAGCGCGTGGGGCGCGAGCTCGTCGTCGTGATCCAGCAGTGCGGTGAACTCGCCGGTGACGAGACCGAGGGCCGAGTTGGAAGCGTGGGAGATGTGGCCGTTCCGCTCGCGGAACACGGCCTTGATCCGCGGGTCCTCGCGCATGAACTCCTCGAGCAGGGGACGAACGTGGGGGGCAGGCGAGGCGTCGTCGGCGAGGCAGAGTTCCCAGTGCGGGTAGACTTGCCGGCGTACGCTGTCGACGGCGCGGCGGAGCCAGACTTCATCGTCGGCCGACCGGTGATACACCGGCACCACGATGGAGATTAGAGGCCGCTGGCGCAGTTGCGGCACGCGGGCGGCGAGGGCGGCGAGGGATTCGGGGGTGTGGCGATCGTAGGCCTCGACCCAGCGCTCATAACTGGTCAGCTCCGGTGCGGCGAGGTGAGCTCCCACGCGCACCGGTGAGCGAAAAAAAGGGTGCCAGACTCCGTGGGTGTCGGCGACTTCGAGGATGATTTCCGTATCGGTCTCCTCCAGCGCGACCTCGATCTTGAAGCCGCTGTATTCCGCCTGCGGGGTGTCGCGCAGGGCGGCGAGGACGTCCATGCGCTTCAGGCCGTAGACGCCGGAGTAGGAGCGGGCACCGATCCGGGCTTGGATCTTTTTCAGGGACAGGGGTGATCGCGAGAGGCACCAGCCGCGGACGACCACCTTGGCGCCCGCAAAGCTCCACGCCTGCGGGTAATCGATGCTGTAGACGAAGGAGTTCGAGACATCCGCGAATTCGTCTGGACGGAAGTCGAGGGTCGAGGCGCGCAGCGCGGGTTGGGTGCCGGCCGGGGCCGCGGATCGTCGTCGCAGGGGATCGATGAGCCAGCGGCGCAGGGTGCGCAGCGGTGCGGTGATCTGCCACGAAACGGAAGCCTGCATCGCGCGCACCTTGCGCTCGCGGGCGTCGAGGGCCTCCTCGCGATCGCGCAGGATTTGTCGCAGGTGGTCTGACTCAGCCCGGGCGCGTTCGCCGAGGGCGAGGGCGCTGGCCCGGGTGTGAGCCAGTTGGTAGGCTGTCTGGGCGAGAGAGGTCTCTCGGCTGGCGATCCTGCCCGCCAGTTCGGCGGCCAGCCGTTCACCGTCGATGATCCGCTGGCGGGCCTCTTCAAGCATCGTCTCTTGCTCGGCCTGGCGGGCCCGGAGTTCCTCGATGATCGCGTGGTTGCGCTCGTGTTTGATCAGCTCGCGTTCGTACGCCGCCGTCTGGCGACGGGCGGACTGAAGCAGGACCTCCGCCTGTTCGAGCCGGGCGGTCACACGGTGCACGTCCGCCGTCAGGGCATTCGCCACCTTCTCGAGGTTGTTCGCATGATTCTGCGTCGCAATGCGGGTCTCGTTGAGATTTTTCGCGTGCTGGTCGGTGAGCTGCCACGCACGCTGCCACTTGTCCCGGTCCTCCTCGAGAACGCGCCGCAGATCCGCCGTCGCGGCTTCGTGCCGCGCGTTGATCCACTCGAGGTCGTGAATGAGCCGCGCGAGGTCGCCCGCGGAGGCGATGATGTCCGACCAGCCCGCGCCTAGGCTCTCCGGACGGGAGGCGAGGAGCGCATGGAGTCGTCGGGCCGCGAGGGAAACGTCGGCGCCGGGTGCTGCACCCTGCCATAGTGATGGCGCGGGTCGCGCGAGCGTCTCGGCATAGAACGCTTCGAGGCCCCGGCCGAGGGCGGGAAGGTCAAAGTGCTTCTGCGCGAAGGCAAAGCCTCCCGCGCCGAGGCGGCGGCCGAGCGCCGGATCCGAGAAGATGCGAATGCATGCGTCGGCGATCGCCGGTGCGTCCGCCACCGGAAGGATGAGGGCGTTGACTCCGTCCTCGAGGAGCAGCCCGAGGTTGCTCGCCACGGTTACGACCGGTCGCCCACTGGCGAGGAACTCCGGCAGCTTGGAGGGAAGACGATAGTCATTGAAGGCACCCGGCGCGCCGGGCTGCACCAGCACGTCGGCCATCGTCAGCAATCCCGGCAGGCGACTCTTCTCGATGAAACCGAGGTCGATGGTCCATTGAGTCCATGCGGCGGGAAGCGAAGCGACGAAGTCCGGGCTGCTGAAACCGGTGCGCACGAGGCGGGTCGGCCAGCCCGCCGCGTTCAGGCGCTGCACGGCGAGGAAGAGCTCGCGGATCTCCGCCTCGTTCGCGAACGTGTTGCTCCCCGTGTAGACGATCACCCGCTCGTCGGGCCGGATCATCAGCTGCTCACGGAGTCCGGCGTGGCTCGCGCCGGGATGGTATTGCGAGAGATCCACGCCGGGAGGGAGCGGGAGCACCGGGATGCCTGGCGGCACGAACTCTCGCAGCTTTTCCACGATCACGGTGACGCCGTCCGCGAGGCGCAGCAGGTTGCGGTGCCGCACCGGGTGCGAGAGCATCTCCGGCAGCGGCTTGGGGTAATCCAGCTGCGACTCCTCGCGCAGGAGGCCGAGGTCGCGGCCCATGTACGACTCCAGCAGGTATTCCTCGTTGTCCTCGAGGTGGATGATCACCCGGGACGGCGCGAGTCGGCGGTACGAGATGAGAAAACGCCGGACGCCTTCGCGTGGGGTCCACGCGTGGACGATGTCGGCCGGCCGTCCGTCCGCGAATGGCGCGGGATTCGCCAGCAGTTGCTCGTAGGTCGCGGCGCGGAACTGCGGATTCGGCACCACGCTGAGCGAATCGAGGTTACCCGGCACCGCCACCACGCAGTCATGGCCGGCCGCGCGCAGGGTCGCGGTGAAACCGGCGATGTGATTGAGGCTGTTGGTGGTGAAGTCGCCGTAGTTGACGAAGAGCAGATTCACAGGAAAGGAGGGTCGGGGTCAGGAAACTCAGGAAAAGCAGGCTTGGGGCCTCGTCCGGCTAGAGCTGGAAACCGGCCTCGCGCGCATCGCGGGCGAACATCCTCACGGTGTCGAGCGAGAGATCCGAGAGGTCTTGCCCGAGCATGGTCTGCGCCTTGGCCAGGATGTCGTGCGTCACCGTCACGATGTCGCAGCCCGTGGCGTCGGCCTGGAGGATGTTCAGCACTTCGCGGACCGAGGCCCAGAGGAGTTCGGCGCGGGGAAGGGGAGTGAGCACCGCGCGGGCTTCCCGCATGATCGGCATCGGATCGACGCCGGTGTCGGCGATGCGTCCCGCGAAGATCGAAACCACCGCCGGCACGTCGGGCTGCAGCGCCGCCGCCACCGCACGCACCTGCGCCAGCGTAAGGATCGCGGTCACGTTGACCTTCACTCCGGCGCGGGTGAGGTCGCCGATCAGGGGAACCGAGCTCTCCCCGCGGGAGTTGGTGATCGGGATCTTCGTGTAGACGTTGGCGCCCCAGCTCGAAACCTTCAGCGCTTGCCGGCGCATTTCCGGGAAGTCATCCGCGAGCACCTCGAAGGAGACCGGCTTGTCCGTGACGACTCGGAGGATGTCGCGCGCGAACGCTTCGTAGTCGGCCACCCCGGCCTTCCGCATCAGCGTGGGATTGGTCGTGAGGCCGTGAATAAACGGCAGCGCGTGCAGGCGAAGGATGCCCGCACGATCCGCTCCGTCGGCGTAAATCCTGATGCGGAGGCTGGAGAGCGAGGCCATAGGGTGAGCGGGAAAGCCCGACCCTAAGCGGTCCGGCGGGGGCGGAGCAAGCCGCGCGAGTCCGCGATCTTTTCCCCGCTCAGATGAGCCCGAGCTTCATCTTTCCTTCCTCGCTGATCATCGACTGGTTCCAGGGTGGTTCCCAGGTGATCCGGACGTCGGCGGCGCTGACCCCGGGGACGAGGATGATCTTGGACTTGGCGTCCTCCGCGATCGCCGGTCCCATGCCGCAGCCGGGGGCGGTCAGAGTCATGGCGACGTTGACCTTGAAGCCCTCCTCCGGGGCCGTCAGTCGCTCGACGTCCATCGAGTAGACGAGGCCGAGATCGACGATGTTCACCGGAATCTCCGGATCGTAGACTTTCTTCAGCTGCTCCCAGACGGCCGCCGGATCCGGCGCGCCATCGGCGAGCGTGGCGGCTTGGACGGTGGA
>JACCDP010484452.1_pt1 | contig 137978 bp, 112 predicted proteins | sample 7445841 | NCBI WGS metagenome assembly JACCDP01 (sample SAMN15323441, study PRJNA562643) | freshwater metagenome | isolation source: river surface water | place: USA:Blue River Watershed | collected 2017-08-17
CACGGTCAATCTCAGCAGCAACTTGCTCAGACAATAAAGCTGTCAATTCAGCTTCTGCATCAATGTTATGGAACGCTGATACGTCTTGAGCTAATTCTGGAGACCATTGAGCTCTTAACTTTCTTTCAATAACAGAAACTGTTACAGATTGAAGTTCGAAGCTTACTTCACCCATTTGATCATTGTACTCTAAAGATTCGTATTCTTTAGCTGTTACGGTTAAACCAGTCAAAGGTAATGCTACTGTTGCACTGTTGTTAACAACGGCAATGTAAACAACACCACTTGAATCCATGATTGATTTACCATATTTTTGAGCTGGTAAATAGAAATCGAAATCAGCACCAGAAGTAACTGAAGCGATTGCCAATGTAGACATAACTTCTTCAGCATTTTCCCAGTTAGTGATTGATGCAGCGAAATCAACCTTGATGATTGAAGTTGCGCCAGTTGCACAAGATGTACCAGCCAAAGTAGCGTAACCACTAGCAGAAGCTGAGTCAAATTGATACAAGTTAGCTGTAGTTGTAGCTCCAGTTAAAGTAGTAGCAGCACCTTTAGATTTGTCATAAAGACCGTTCTCTCCGTAGAAAGAATCATAAAGGTTAGCACTTACGTTACTTTGAGCGGTTTTTGGAATACCCGCATAAGTAGCGTCAAACGCTGAATTATCCAATTTCGGAATGAAATAGAACAATTTACCAATAGGTAAGTTTAATGCTTGAACCGAAACGATTTCGTTAGCTAATAATTTTGAGAATACTCTTCTCACGATTGGGAATACCACAGTTTCGAAAGAACCTTCGTTACCTAAAGCAACTGATTCGTTAAGCATGTGTGATGCTTGGTTTTCAAATAATTGTGCGATATTCTCTTTTCTGTGACCAGCAAGACCTTCTAATAGTCCTAAGCTGTCCCATCTGTTAATTACGTCAGTACGTACAGCCTTTAAGTGATTTAAGCTTACGTTACCAACTTTTCCTGATTCTAATAATGCTCCCATTTTAGTATTTTTTAAGTTTGTTTTTAATTTTATTATTTAATTTTTCCGATGATATCCAACATTCTTGATAATTGTGGATTCTGATAAGCGGTTGATTCATTTAATTTTGAAGAACCACTCGCTTTTGGTGTTTCCATAATTTTGTCTTCAATCACCTGTTTTGTTGCTGTTTTACCAGAAACTAACTGATCTTGCAAACTGTTAAAGATTTCTCTTGATTCGTTTAAGTTTTTAGCTGAATCGAATCTTTTAAGGATGTTTAATTTCTCGTCCTTAGTTGTAGAGTTTTCAGTAATCAATTTGATTGCATAAGTTAAGTTTGATGAGAACAAAGCAACTTCTTGTAATTGCGACTTAAGATTTTTAATAGCTGATTTATATTCAGTTTCAGAACCTTTAAATTCTTCTGCTAAAGTTTTGAAGCTATCCAACTCTTTTGTCTTTTTATTATTTTCAGCCACTGCTTCTTGGTATTTTTTTCTCATTACCACCAAGCTTTCATGTAACTCTTTTTCTTTGTTTTTGTTTCCAGCCGTATCTTGTGTACTTTCGTGGATATCTTTCGTAGCCGCATTTTTAATAACACCGTTTTCTTTAGCTGGTTCCTCAAGTTTTTTCTCACCTGTTGGAACTGATCCACCTTTAGTAGACATGTGTTTGGTAGCCGCATTTTTAATCACACCATTTTCTTTAGCGGGTTCTTCAAGTTTACTTTCACCTGTTGGAACTGATCCACCTTTGTTTACGATGTGAGCTGTAGCTTCCTTAGCAACTTCGTTAAGATCCTCTTCTGAGATTTCAACCTCATACACTGGCTCTTCTTCTAAGTCAACCATTTCATCGACAACTTTCCCAAATTGTTTGTCAAGTGCAGCACTAGTTGTAATAGGCTGCTCGTCTTTATACTCATCAATTTCAGTAGCTGCTGGTGTTTCTTCTGGATTTTCCTCAGAACCTTCTTCACCTTTAGCTGGTTGAATGTTGATTTGTACTCCGCCTTCTGGGGTTTGTACGATTTCGATCTCGTCAGCAGGTTCCATAAGGTCGAAATGTTTAATAACGTCCTCATCTGACTTGTCGGTTAAGTCGATAACCTCTTCACCATCTTGTGGCTCAGTAGGCATATCACCCATACCGTCTGCATCATTATTTGCTGTTTGATCACCTGGTAGATTATCACCAGGCATGTCATCTGTTAACTCTTCGTCATTAACTTCCTCTAGGTTGTTTTTGACAATTTCTTCTAATTCTTCTTTAAGAGTGCTTTTCAACGCATGATTAGCGTTTTTAGAAACGGCTTCTCTTAGTTCTTGAATTTCAGCTAGAGTTTCTGCTAAAATATTTGTTTTGCTCATGTTTTAATTTATTAAAAAATTATTATGATATATTATCTTAGTAATAAATACTATGAAAATATCGAAAGAGCAAAAAAATTTAAAAAAATATTCCCAATACGCTATATTGTACTGGGCCTAAACAAAAAAAACCACCCGATATGGATGGTTTTTAACGTCTTTTTTTCTTAGTTTTTATTCAGCGTTGATGTCAACTCCTTGTGGAAGGATAACTCTAACAATTTTAGATTCATCGATTTTTAAGATTCTAAAATCACCCATTGTTCCCTCAAGATCCTTGATTACAGAGGCTTCTGCATCAGTAACTGAGATTGCTTTGGTAAGATAATTTTCTTTAATCTTTTTGATTTTACCCGTTTGCTCGTCTTCAACAACGAATTGAATTGTAACTGTGTACCAATAGTAAGTTTTCATAAAAAATATTTTTTAACTGTTATAATAGTAGTAAAAATTTTTTATAAAAGCAACTTAAAATTTCAAAAATTTATTAAGATTTGCCAAAAAATCGTTCTCTTCTGGTGCGGTACTCTCCTCAATTTCCTTTGGCTCATTTAAAACCTCATCATATTTTTTAAAGTCTTGTGGATCTTTATAAAGATAGGAGCCTGGTGTAGATGGGGATGAAACGATATCCCAACAGATTAATTCGAAGTCACTTTGTACAACATTTTTACCACCAACTTTTTTAAGACTACCAACACCTCTTGAAGAGATGCCTAATGTCATACCATAACTTAGGTAATGTGCGACTAAATCACCATTACAAGATATAATACCACCTCTCCTAAAGCCTTCAGATACTAATATCTCTAGTTTACCAATAAGAACATTATCTTTCCAGAACATATCAACTATTCTGTGTGGCGAACCACCTTTTAACGAAATAACAGATTCTTGTGGGTGATCCAATTCATGAAAACTAGAATTGCGAGCAATAACTTCTCTATATCTTTCAACTTCTCTTCTCAAAATGTCTTCTGGATACACTCGGCCATTTCTATTCTCAACACCATATTTTTGTAATGTAGCGTAATAGTATATGGGTCCAGATAAATCTATTGGACCCCTACTAATTTCTTCATTTATAATTTGTCCTTGTAATACCTCAGATACTGAACCAGCATCACCTTCAATTAAGATACCAAAACCTTCTTCGTTTTCTTTTAATATTTTTATACCCATTTTAATAGATTATATTACATAAATATAATGAAAACAAGTTAAGTGTCGACTTAATCCTCAGAAAGATTAAATCCCATTCTTTCATCAGCAATTTTTTTGTTTTTTAATCGCTTAATGGTTTCATCATATGGGTTTTTAAGGATATACAACGAAATAAAAGTTTCTTTAAGATGGGCCATAGTATAACCATTGGTGTCTTTAACTAATTTATCAATATCATAAAGCTTTTGATCCTCTTTATCTAATATCCCAGTAAAGTAAATCTTTCTATCCTCAGTTGTTGGTTTTTCTATTTTATATTTCTTATCAAATCTAGATGGTCTATCTTTAATCCTAGCTGGTATTTTTTCCAGATTGTTTGTGGTTGCCACATAAACAACATTATCAATTGAGTTTAAACCGTCAAGAAAGTTTAAGAAAACTTCTTCACCAAACTTTTCGATCACAAGATCAATATCTTCAATAATACAAAGTAACGGTCTGGTTTTTTCAACTTTCCTAACCAATTTAGCCAATTCAACCCAATTAAAAGGGTTATCAAAATAAATCGATAAACCATTATATTCTTTTAATTTATCGACCAAAAGGTAAATTAATGATGTTTTACCACAACCTGGATCACCGTGTAAGATAATACCTCTCTTTGGTGTTAAGTTATATTTTTTAAACCTATCAACATTGTCCCAAAAATTAATTAAATCATTAATGATCTCATTGTGTGGTAAAGAAGGTAGGTGAAAGAATTCATCACTCTTATAACTTAGTTTAGAAACACCAAAACCATTACCATCGTTATATATCATGCTATATAACCCAGATTCAACAGTAGCGACTGTCTTAAAATTAAAAAAGAAATCAGTATTGTTTATTGTGTACCACGATTCGATTGATGGGTATATCTTCTCTAAGTGGTCTTTAAGCATTTCTTGTCCCTCTTCTGGTGACATCTCATATAATTCTTCTTGATCTAGCATTTGATTTTTTTGAAAAGTAATTTAGTTTATTCTGTTCTAAAGATTCCACTATAAGATTAGATAGTTCTTGCATTTTTTTAAACATTAAAGTAGAATTAAATTTTAATTTTTCTTTAGGGTATACTGTTAATTCAATGAACATAAAACTTTTTTTATCTGATGACATACCAGATGCTCTTAAGTCTAGATCAACAATAAAATTTTCGTTAAACGTTGTTACGTCAATATTATCCTTTATTTTGACAATAATCTGTCTTCTCATTATTCTAATGTATGAATCGTAGTTGTCTATCTCTTTGGGTTGGACCCATGATTCAACATTTAGATACACAGCGTTTAATTTAACAGCATCAATTGTACCGTATTTAACTCGAAATCTCTCGTCTGTAAAGAGTTTCTTTTCTTTCCCAAATTTGCATTGCATTTTGTTTCTTCATGTTTTAGTATATTTTATTTTTTTCTTATTATAATAATAAGAAAAAATGTTCATTAAAGCAAATTTCAGATATTTATAATTAAACACACATATTATGAAAATAGGAGACATCAAAAAATGGTCTTTCGGTGAAATGACATCGAACCCAGACGGAAAAACATCTGTAACATCAACATCAGGCTTTATCATCGTTATGATTGGCTGCTTATCATTCTTATTGGGGGTGATTGATAAAATGTTCATTGACAAAAGTATGGACGTAATTAACCAAGCGGTGGCTTTTACCATGATTGGCGCTGCTTTAATCGGTTATAAAAACTATACGGGTCACAAAGTATCAATAGCAAAATCAAATGCTGAAGCTTCGGCTAATGAGGTTGATACTACGGTTGAGGAAACCAAATAAGATATTCCGCTATAAGCGGTGTTTTAGGACCGTTCCAGTTATGGAACAAAAAAAGCCAGGATTCGCTACCCTGGCTTTACTTTTTATGGTAAAATGTGTTTTTTATTCGAAACTTTTCTTTAAATCAAGAACATTATCAATAACATCTAAAGATGGTTTTTGATTTTTCATCTCATTTAACTTTGATCTGACTTCTAACAGTTTTTTAACAACAATAATATCATCAGATTTATTTATTGTTTCCTCAACCACGTTTTGTGTGCTTTCGATCAATGTTGCGTAATAGCTATTAATAGCCGATTCATCGTTTTCAGCGAATAAATTTAAAACTTTAACTTGCTCCTCATTTAATTTTGAAATTTTATCAGATAAACTTTCATTGATCTTGTCAATTGATTCTTTTATTGAAACAATATTCTCATCAACTCTAGTTAAATGCTTAATTAAGTTTGTTTTATATTTAACCTTATCAATAAGCGATAATTTTTTATTAAAGATTAATTGGTCGATGCTCTCATTAACAACATTATTAACAATGGTAATATTTTCGGTTAAAGTTTTTAACGCATCAACTTTTGTTAAATCAAAAGATTTTAAGTGTGCAATTGATTCTTCAACAAACTCTTTTGCTATATCTTCGTTTTCAAATCTCATTGTATTTAATAAGTTGTAAACCTCATTAAATTCTCTCAACACATTATTTTCTTTTAATACTTTAACATACTTAGCAAAAGATTTTTTAAAATCTTTTTCACCCTTTTCTTGGTAAGTTTTTTCTAAATCTGAAAGAATACTTTCTTTTAATTGTCCAAACATTTGTTTAATATTTTTATATAAATATCCGTTATTTTTTTATTATACTAATAAATCATCAATTTCGTCAATTGTTTTTTTAAGAGCTTCGTTGATTAATCTATTTTTAGCCTCTAATTTTCTTTTGGTTATTTCAGCCAAAGGTTCCTCAGTACCAGGTATTTCAGCTCCAGCTTCGGGTGCTTCACCACCTGTTTCAGGACCAGGTATTTCAGCTCCAGCTTCAGCCCCAGGAACTTCCAATGGTGCTGTAAAATCGGTTCCACCAGCGGTATCACCACCACCCATGTCAGACATACTACCACCACCGCCACCACCAGCAGCACCCATATCACTACCAGTTCCAGAAGCACCAAGCGTCATGTTGTTAGGGTCAATTTTATAAATCTTATAAATGTCTCTGAATATACCAGTTTGTTTAATCGTTTCACCAAGAGCTTTAATTTCCTCACCACCAGCTTTTTCAACAGCTTGTCTTTGGATATCAAGTTTAATCTCATCATCGCTCATATTTAAGATTTCTTTCTTAGCATAAGTCATTGACATAGCTGAGAATCCGTTACCAGCGTCAGAAACCGCATCACGATATAAAGTAACTTTCTCTTTCCAGTTTTGGATCTTAAGCATTTCAGCCTGTGTTGATGGGCTTGTTAACGTTAATGTAAAGTTTTCCAAATCATCAGTAAATCCTTTGGTGTATAAATGGATAATAGCCATTTTATTTAACTCTTGGATAAGAGCTTTTTGTATCCTATGTACCGCTCTTGCAAAACGAACATCAAGAATGGCCAAGTTTTTACCGTCACCAGTAGTTTCTTCAAAACCAATAAAAGCTTTAGGTACTCTAAGTGCGGCAAGCATTTTCTTTTGGATATATTCGATATCGGCTATTTCTGATAGGTTTTGAGCCCCAGGAAGCGTTTCAATTGGCATTGCAAGGCTTGGGTCTCTAACAGGTATAAAGTAGTCTTGGTCAACAGCTAGTGCGTTATAACGTGTGTCTTGTTGTCCGTTGCTCTTATCAACCATATTAACTCTTTTAAAGTTATTTGCGATTTTGTCAACATAAGCATCAACATCTTTATCATCCATGTTACCAACGAATACTTTGTAAACACGTCTTTCTGGTGCTCTGGTAACACGATAAACTAACATCGCATCTTCAGATAACAACAATTGTTTCCAAATTCTTCTTACTTTTTCAAGCATTGATGTACCGTAAGGTAATCTTCTATCATCACCAAGTAATCTAAAGTGAGAAATTTCAAATGAATTAAATTCAACGTTTTTATCTTTCCAGAAAAACTTAATGTTCTTTTCTTTTTGTTGATCATCTAAACTGGTAATCTTTGAAAAACCAGGTTCAGATCTTGTCATTTCAATATTTGGTAATTGGGTAACACCCACGATACCTTGGTTAGGTACAATCTTGTTGTAAACAAAGTTATCACCATATTTACATACGTTTCTAGCCCAAGATGTTAGGTTAGCGTTAATATCTAACACATTTTCAAATAAATCTGTTAATTCTTTTTTTATTCTGGTACTATCAGAATAAATTGTTAAAACTTTACCGTTTTCATTTGCTGTTGTAGCCTCTTCAGCAAAAATATCCAATGCAACAGAAATTTCTGGCGTATATTCCATAGCTTCGTAATCATAATACGATGCAATTCTTGTTGGTTCGTAATAAACAGCTTTTTGATAAAGCTCATTATCAATTTTTTTCCATTGATTTTGTAGATATAGCGTTTGTTGCGCCTCTAACTTTTTTTGTTCCAAATCGTCACCACTTAACCCATTAAACGAACTAGGGTCAATGACATATTTTGGCCCATCGACTTCATTGCCAAGAACCTTATTTAACCTTTGGAATATTGTTAATCTATTATCTGCCATATATTTTTAATTTACGTATTCACATTCTACATATGGTGGAAACTTGTAGTTTTCTACAGCTTCATCCCATTCTTTTTTTTGCACATAAGTTGTTGTACCATCAGATTCTATAGAACATTTGATAGCGTCAACATTTCTTTGCAACGCTCTACCATCTCTTTTATCTAAATTTTTTGGGTCAATACCTCTAACGATTGATGTTGATCCAGGACCAGTGCTTCTACCTTGTTTAATTATGTTTGCCATTTTGTTTAATTGTTTTTAATTATTAGGTTTAGGTTTAGGTTTAGTTACGCCAAATAGCCAACCAAATTCTTTTGTGTTCATCATATTATTATTGGTGGCAAATTCATCCGAATTATAATATGATTTATCTGGATTTGGTGAACTAGTCACGTCTTTTAATAAATAGTCTGCATCTGTTTTTGTGTTACTAGTTGTTATTTTCCAACTATCTAACATAGCCCTAGTCATATTATCAGATTCTTGTAATCTTTTAAATGATGTATTGGCAACAAACAAACACATACCAAGAGCCATGATAAGGTCATCATGTGAGCCCTTCATGTGGTCTGGTTTACCGTTTTTATAAACGAATTTTTTTAGCTCAGCTGTCAATCTTTCGCTACGTATTTTAAAGCCACCTCTAGCAACAGCTTCTTCTAAAGCCGCCACAATTTGACTTCTTCTATTTTTAGACGCAAAATTTATACCTGGTATAGCATTTTCATCTGGCATGTAATACATGCTGTTGCTATCACCATCATTATCATAGTGTAATAGTTTTTTAGGGAACCCTAGTTCTTTAAGTTTTTGTGTTGACGCTATGCCCATACCACCAGTGATATCAAAAGTTGATAACGCATCGTACATTCTTCCATACTGATCAACTATTAGCGCTGCAACGTCTGGTGGAACTTTACCATGATACTCTAAAACCTGTTCGAATGTATCATAATCAATAATACACATACCAGTGGCATCCTCAGAGTCACCACGAGATACGTCAAGTGCTAAGATATACCTATGACCCTTTTCAGGTAGTTTCCATATCCATAAATTACTATCCCAAGCTTTGTCTTTAACAATTGGGTCAATAACATTCTCTTGTTCTTGTTTTCTAATTACCTCACCCTCAATAACGTTATCACCAGAACCAATAAACGCACATTCCAACTCCTGGTTGATCATACGTTTGTTAAAGTTCATGTCTCTACACATGTTTTCATACCATGTAGAGTGTGGTTTATAGCCATCGCTAATAAATTTAGCTATAACATCAGGGTGTAGATCGATTACAGATTCAACAACTTCTTCGTGTTTTTCTGTATTCGGTTTTTGAATCCAGTCTACAATATCTTTAGTTTTAATTAAACGTAAATCTTTGTTGAATCGTGGATCTTGCCACCATTTTAAGTGTGTTACACAGAAACTATTATCACCTTTAATAGCACCTTCATATGAGGCGTAGTAGATAGGATCTAAACCGTTAGGTGTTGAAATTAATACAGCTTTACCACCAGTACCAATTGAAGCCAAACACGCTGTCCATAGTTCTTGTCCACCTTCAACGAAGGCAGCCTCATCAATTAATAGGACAGTAGGTGTATAACCACGCAAAGCATCTTGTGATGTTGCAACGGCTTTAATTTCTGAACCGTTAGATAATCTAACGTGTTTTTGTGATGATTTATCAAACGAAACATTTACCCAGTCAGGTAATTGTTTAATAAAGTTAATGATTTTGTTTTGGAATTCAATTGCTGTTTCCTGCTTGTTTGCTAAGATCAAAACTTTTTCAGGTCGATCTGGGCTAGCAAAAGCTGTAAGTACAGCAGAATATGCCGCTGTTACTGTTGAGATACCAGCCTGGCGATATTTTAGAACTAGGTTAAACCTATGTTTTCTATAATTGGAAACAAGCTTTTTTTGACCATCAAAAAGTTCGAAAGGTACATAACCCTCTCTAGTCTTATCAAAAGTTTCAAAATAACTTTCTATGACATAGCAAGGGTCTTGAGAACATTTTGCGAACTCTAAAAGTAATTCTTTTTTATCGGTAATTTGTTTTGCCAAGGCCTATTGTTTCCATATAAATAGTTTATTATAGTCCTAAATCGCTTAAATCAAGATTATCAAGGTCATCTTTAATAAAATTATATTCCATAATTTCCATTCTTTTTTCCTTAACAATATCTTTTATCTCTTTTCTTGCATAATCAGGTCGATGTTCCAACAATGACATAAAATCAATAAAATCTTCAGCATCTCGTTTAAAGAGATCAATTAAGATTAATTTTTTAATGTCATAATCTTCGTCATCAATTAAAGCGTGAAAATTAGCCCATACAACAGGAAATAAACGAATATCCCACAATTCAGCAATAATAGTATCAGTATATTCAATCACTTTATCCGCATCTTCTTCTGGTAAACCAGCTACAGATAACAAAGAGATAATACCTTTTATCATTTCATGGATTAATATCGGCAAATTAATCGCTTTTGCTATAATTTTAGGTATTTCTCCGCTAAAGTCAAGCTTAACGTAACCAGCGTTATTTGAATCGTCAGCCTCAATTTGCTTTTGGAACATTTCGTCACTAATCAAGTAATAAAATAAATCATTTGCAATTAAAGCTTTTTGGTAATAGCTTGTAATATCGGGTACAATTTCTTCAATTTCAGTACGATATAAATGGAATAAGTAATGACCCCTTAATGAAGCACCTTGTGCAAGCGCATTAATTGTTCTTCTTTTCACAACCTCATCACCCATCTCATTTTCAATCTCCTCTTTATCTTCTTCGTTTAAAGGTGATTCCATACTCATGTTTTCAGGTAGTTTAATTTTACCTGGTTCTAGTATCTCAAGGTCAAAAATAACCTCATCTTTACCAATAAACCATTCATCTCTAATGATTTTTTCAGCTAAATTGCAAAGCGCTGGTCTCTTACCATTTTCTTTACTAACAGCAATATAATTAGCTGAGCCAGCGGACATCATAACATCCATTGGGTTTAACTGGGATTTGTCCATACCAAATGTGTTACAATAAGAATCAACCAATTCTTTATAACGATCTGATGCAATAACTTCTTCTCTCCACGTTTCTGGATGAGTAGATTGGTCATAGTATGGCATTTTAGCCAATGGGTGAGTTCGCTTAGATAGTTTATCAACCGTTGATTTAGCGATGTAGTTTGGGTAATCACCCAATTGTAGTCCTGATTTTCTCATAAAAAAAATGCCTTGTTTATTATTAACAAGGCAAATATAAGTAAAACTTTTTAAATAACCAAATTTTTATGCTTTTGGTTTCGGATCAGCTTTTGGTTTTGGTATGTCAATTTTTGACGGGTCCTTAACTGGGTTAGGTGTTTTTACTGGTGTTTCAACAGGCGTTTCTGTCGGTAGTGGCATTTGATTATTTTTCATTTTATAGTGTATTTTTACGTTGTTTAACAAATTCCAAAATATCTGATTTTGTCAATTTTGGTCTTTCTGACTCTGCAATAATACGAAATGTTTCTGAATTAACCAAATTTTCTTTTGATTCTTTTAATGAATCAACCAAACTTCTTAATTTAACGTAGGCACCTTTTTTATCCCCAGCTTTTAACATTTCAATCACTTCACTAACTCTGTTACGTACAAAAGCATTACTAATACCATCAAGAAAGCGTTGGTATGAAGCATCATCCATTTTACTAATAACGGTATTTGGTTTTTCCACTTCTTGTTTTTTCTCTGCTGGGAACAAACTCATTTGTTTAGTGTCTTTAACATTAACAAGTTTAAAACTACCTTCATTCTCTAAAGCGTTTTTAGCGTCCTCAAAGCTTTTAATTTCCTCGCCATCGTTATCAACCATATCGTAATGATAAACGGTGTTAGCGTATTCAATAACGTCTTCTTCGGAAGCGTTTGCTTTAACTGTCTTACCAGATTCATCATTAATATTATACCTTTCACTGCTAGATTTTAATCTATTTCTTTGGTTCCATGGTGAGTCGTAATAGGTATAACCTAAAACTTTAGACATTAACTCATCTATAGTATCCTCTTCAGTCCAAGGACTTCCCGATTCACCTTCTGTTTGTACCCCAGTGTTTGTATCTTGTACACCAGCAGTAGCTTTTACTTCTTTAGCTTTATCCGCAAGTTGTTGTAATGTATTTTTTAAATTATCCAAACTTTGCGCCATACCCTCTGGGTTTTCAATTGCTGAGGCAGCTGCTTTACCCATTACATCATCATTGTTATTTGTTTCCATATTTTCCGTTAGAATTTATCTATTTCTTCTTTATTTATTATTGTTAGTAGCTTATCTCTACTATATATTTTTTCTTTTATCGATTCAATGGTTTCCCCATATCTGAACACTAGTCTATCTTCGATTTCAGGTGATTCTGATTCCCAACCAAGTGCGATAATACCTTCAACACAGTCATACATTGAAAATGTGTCTGAATTCATTGCGAGATCCAATTCAATATCATCTGATTTTAACATACCAATTGATTCGATCTGTCTAACACTTGGTGGTGTTGGTGTTCCGCTTGAAGCTGGTTGAACATCCCAATCATCACCATACTCGACATTATCTAAACGCTTTGTAAAGATAAACTCGTAGGTGTATTGACCTTTAAAATTCTTATTAAGTGGGTTTATATAAATTAAATACATGTTGTTAAGCTTTATTTACAACGTCAAAATGCAATTCATTACTATGTAATGTTGTTTCACCGTTGGTTTCGATCTTGATGTCAACAAAATATCTTTGTGGTACCATCCAAGTTGTATCTATTGTAAAATAGTTATTATTTAAGGCTTTATTAGCTGGCTGCCAATCAAAAATATCAATAATAGCTGGCCCTTGTTTAACGTAAAGTTTATAATAAACACTATTACTTACATAGTATTCTGATACGGTGTAAGGCTTTCTTAAAAGAATGTTAACCTTTCTTTGTTCACCTTGTTGCAAACCTTCACCAACTTTAATACCGCTCAAAGATAAACCATATCTCGTATCATCCAAAGCATCTATGTTAAAATTATAATACTTATCAGCATCAATTGGAACAAATCTTAATTTTACGTCTGGTCTAGTGTTACCATTATAAACGATATCACTCCAAATGTCATTATACTCTGTATAACTCACAAAATTTGATTCGTCACCATTAACCGTTACATAATAAACACCCTTTGTTTTTTGGTTGACAGTATATCCAGTACCATTAATTGTGCATGTTGGTAATTGATCTAAATTTTCTAGCTTACCATTAATTACTGAGTAAAAGAAAATTTTATTGTCTTTACCTAAATAAAAAGTAACTCTCTCATCATCAATATGATCATCATATACTGTTTCAATATACGGTTCAAAAAAGGTTTGTGTGTGTCTTGTGAACAAACCAAGTGCACAAACTCTACTATCTGGAAATGTCAAAGATTCAATGGCGTTTGAATATTTTAAACAAAATCCATTGTGCGTACCATTTGTGGTTCCAGTTATAATAGCATTAACAAAATTGGTTATGTCCATTTTAATATCTTCATTACCTAGATCCAAATGTTGGGTTGCAATTGGTATTGAATTATTAGGGACAACACCAGGTGTTGAAAAATTTGTCGTATTTGTTGCTTTAGTCCAGTTTGATGGCCCTAAAACATATTCAATATTTTGTGGAAATGATTGAATTCCAGTGGCAAAATCATACCCATTACCCTCATCCCAAAATTGGTTGACTCCGTGTAATTCAAGGTCAAATGAGGTTGGTCTGAAATAATCACCAAACATTAAATTATTATCGATACTCAATATATCCTTAATATTAAAATTACTTGTATTTTTAATCGTTAAGATATGTTTTATATTACCGCTTGGATTTATAACACCAGAATTTACAAGGTTTCTAATCTCATCAAATGAGCAATAGAACAAAAATCTACTGATGAGATTACCAAAATATAGCTCTGACACTTGGTTTCTGCCAGTATTAACATCACTATCTCTAACAATAGTGTTGTTTTTATCAAAATATGTTCTGTATATGCCCATAGTAATAAATATTTTAATTAAGACGTAAGTTATGATTAATTATCTTTGTTGTTGAATTTGTTGTATTTCCGTTTATTTCTTGAGCAATATCACCCCTCAAATTTTTGATTAATTCAACAGCGTTTTTACTTAAAGAACCCTCAGATTGCCCAATAGAATGTCCGTGAGACAAGAAAATAGACAGTATCTGGTCTAAAAGCTCGAGAACTTTTTCTCCCCTAATGAAGCCATATGTTTGGTAACTTCTACCTGAATCATCTACAGTTAAATTTGATAAAAATTTTGAAACGGTTTCATTACTCATCCCTTCCCTGGCATTTTCAAGATAATCTACTGAGTTAATACTGCTTAAAAACAAAAATTTATCGGAATAGTTAACATTTACAGTAACTTCTTTATCATTTAAATTTTGTTGAGTTTTTTTGCTTGTTGTTGTAATAGGTGTTTGTAGTTCCTGATCACCCAAAAATCTTTCATTGTTATATTTTTTAATTTTACGTATAAAATTGTTAAATTCATTAAACCTAATATAATTCAATGATGTTGTATCAACTGGCTGAGTTGCTGGTATGTTAAGTTTATTCTGTAAGTCAGCGCTTGGATTAGTGTATAAATCCCTGCTCGTTGGGTTTATTCTAATAACAAAGTTTTTTAAATCAGCAACCTCATCTGGTGTGTCGTGATTAGCACCAGAATTATTGGCTTTAGATGGTATTCTATTACTTAAAACAATTGTATTAGCTGCGGTTTCAATTTTTTGAGTACCAACTAATTGTGGGTTGTAATATTTAATTTTTTTTGTCTTGTACGAAGATATTATATCTTCGATAGCTTTATCCATTGATTCGATATCATTGAATTCTAATGTATGACTAACAGTATATTGGTTATAATTTAAACCTGATGTGTAATCTTGGAATCTGTTATAATCTTTTTTCATTAAACCTCTAACAACTGTCGATTGATTACTTTGCTTACTAGTTACAATTTCTAAAGTATTGTATAAATTAATACTACAAACAATGTTTTTACTATTAAAATCATCTTTTCTTTTATAATCAAAGGTTATTTCTACTATATAATCCAAAAAAACGTCTGGTTTAACAGTTTCAGTAACATCTTTAACAGAATAGTTTATGGTTTTTGTAAATTTTGATATTTGAAATATTGGGTAAGTTTTTTTTCTAGAACGATTTGATAAATGGTCTAACCTTAATAAAATTCTATTGTTACCTAAAGAAAGTTGTTCATTATTGTAACCAGAAAAAACAGCGTCATTGACACTATTTGATATGTCATCCGATACTGGGAATTTTCGTCTACTATTTTCTTCGAAATAAGTTGTGTTTAATGTTACTGGGTTTTGCGTTACTGGCCCAATATAATTTAAAGTACCGTCATCGTATTTAATTAATCTAACAACTTGACCAGGTTTTGGTATTACTGATATTTGGTTAGGTAAAAATGGGGTAGCGATATAAGGATCGGCTGTTTTATTGTTAGCTGAACCCCTATCGGACCATTTTGTATATTTGGTTGACCCTATGTTTAAACGATCAATAGCATTCTCAATAGACGTGTACGAGACTTGCCCCTTGTATTCTTCATACGGAGCCACAAGAATTCTACCATGATTCAATGGATCGTTGTTGTTAAAACAAATACCTAAACTAAATTCACCCTTCATTTTTATCTTCGAATTTTAATCTTTGTTTTAATTCATTGTAAACTTTGTCATATGTAATCTCAAGTTCTTCCATGGTTGCTGTTAATTTTAAAACAGTTTCTTTAACGTCCTCAAAATCATTTTTTAAGGCAACTAATAATGTTGCTAAATCTTTATTTGATTTTTTATCAACGTTTTCAAAAATTTCTTTTAGTTTTGGGTTATTCATATATTACTGTATTTGTCCGAATCCTGTTGTAAAACCAGCACCAACTGTAGTTACTTCAATTTTTGCGTTTGTTTTTATATGTCCAATCATAACTTTCATACTTTCTTCCAAAGCAATCATAAGATGGTTTGGTGTTCCGTCTGGAAAAGTTGCGGCTGTTTCAATACCTTTTTCACTTAAATTAGATTTAAGATCATTAATCATAGCAATTTGATTTAAACCAGGTTTTAGTGCACCACCCAATAATACCAATGGTGGTGGCATTGGTGGCATTGGTGCCACATTTAATAATTTTAACAAACGAAGTATTTGTTCTATTATTGATTGGCAACCACCAACTTTAAAACCTTTTAAAGCTTTTAATAATGATAATAAACTTTTTAGTGATGATATATAATCAAGACCTCTTTGTTTTAAGAAATCAGCGCTGATTTTTTTAGCTAAACCAATTAAATCCTTTTTTATTAAATTAAATATATTCTTAATTAATAAATCTGTTATAAAGCTACCAATTTTTTTAATTAATGGTTTTATAAAAGAAATCATTTCTTCTGGTGTTTTTTTCGTGTTATCACCTTTTAAAACTAAAAATAGTTTAGGCACCAGCAGTAATTTAGGTGTTGCAATCATTTGCATTAACGCATATGGTATTGCTTTTAATATATTTAATTGAATCTCGGCATTTATATTAGGTAAATTAAGTGACACACCTATTTCACCAGAATTAACAACATCATTGATACCATTTTTTAAAGCTTTGTCCAAAACATCGGATGCTTGATCTAAATTTGGTATTTTTTTTGAGTTATCAATTAAAGGATTATTTTCTTGCGGTACAACATTTTGTGGGTTTTCATCAGGAAATAATAGTTTATTACCCTGACTATTATTAAATAACTCCTCTAATGAGTTTATAATGTCATCTGGGTTTATAGCAATATCAAGATTACCACAAGATGAAAATCTTAAAAACCCATTGGCTCTAAGATTACCAGTATTCTCTATATCGTCTAACTCCTTTTTATTAAAGTTAAATACGTTATCAAAATCAGCGTCATTATTTAAAACACCGCCATCTTCGCCATTTTTTTGTGCGTCAGCTGGATTAAACTCTTTATCTAAAAAAGATTTGTTTGAGGAATCAGGATTTTCATTATCATCCTCATTACAGAACCCAAACATTTTTTTTAAACCTTTAATTAAAGCACTTTGTTTAACTATTATTTTTTTATTTAGTTTAGCTTTAACTGATAATGAACCAGTTAATATGTCCATTAATATGGCCATAAAATTAGGGAAATTAAAAACTGGTGTTGCAACGGATAAATAATCTTCTAAAAAAATTGAAAATTGTTTTTTAGAGTAAAATTCACCAAATTTAAAAACAAACGTTGATGAATCTTTTGCGTATAGTGTGAATAAAACCCTACTACCCTTTTTTAAAACTAAAGGTGCGTCACTTATAGCATTTTGTGCTTTACTGAAAAAGTAATTTGCATGTTTGGTAATATCATTACCCTCATACATTAATTTACCTGTTTTTGTGTCAGGATCAATATTCAATAAACCAAAAGAGTCAATTTCTTGTTTGGTTATTTCTATACCACCAACCGCTAATGTTGTATATTTTTGCGGTATAATTAAATTACTGTCACAACCAAATGCTGCTATAAAACTATCAACAATAACCTTGTTGATTTCATCAAATTTTTTTAATTGGGATAAACTACCTTTTAGAATTAAACTTTTAAATTCTTTTTGACCCCTGGTTGATTTGATTAGTTCAATTAAAAAATCAACAAATTCTAATTTATCTAATTTTTTTTGCGCATCGGTAGCGTATGGTTTCTGTTTATTAGAAACCACTAATGATCTATATCTTGAGAATATTTCGCTTTGTGAACCCATTATTATTCATACTCTTTTTCGTTCGTATCCGATTCACTTGTAGTTGCTTGTTTTTTGATAAAATCCTCAGCCCATTTCCTATCCTCATCGGTAATTGTCATATTTCCAACACCAGCGGCATCGGATGGTTTACCAGATTTATAAAGTATGTCACCTTGGATTTTGATTAACCTTAGTTTTTTTTCAATTGATGAATCGATTATTTTTAATAAATCATTCGTAATTTTACCAACTAAAGCAATATCAGAATTTTCATTGATATCCTTTGTAAACTTTTTGTAAGCTGTTAAGGCTCTATTTCTTTCGTCAACAATTTCATTATAAGTCTCTTGCATGAGCTCTTTCATGCTATCCTCTGAAACGTCAACTTTTTTCTTTTTTGGTACCATAATAAATGTTATTTCATATAAATATCAACCATCTAAATAATTATCCTTAAAAATACGGTATAATGACTTAAATCTTTTCATACTGTTCCTAATTTCCTTAGTATTTAGGCCAGTCATATTACGAATGTATAATAATATTAGGTTTTTATTGAATTTTGGTGAGTTTTTACCGTCATTAACTTGTGAAAATAGCTCACGCCACTCCTCAAGTATTTTAACCAGTGAATGGCCGACTTTAAATTCGTTCTCACTTAAATCATCCGATTTCAATTCATCTTTTATATTGCTGGCTAAAGTTTCAATAAAAAGTGTTAGGTCAAGATCTTCATTATCAATACGATATAATAATTCATCTCTTTTTAAAATATCACCCTCTGATTGATCAATGTCAACGATAGATGTATTTTTCTTATATTCTTTGACCATTTCACCAAAAAGGTAATTTTTACATATTGTACCGAAGTACGAAAATGATCTTTTACCCTTTTCAGGTTTAAATTTATCAAATTTTGTCATCAAGAATGACAGCGTGTCAGCATGTAAATCGTGGAATTCGTATGATTGTCTATATAATTTATAAGTTCTGATAATACTTTCTATCATGGTATTGATAGGTTCTTGTAAGTATTCTCTATAAATTTTTTCTCTTTCACCAACCGTTTTAGCTTCCAGAAACATGATCACCGCTTTTTCCTGGTCTACACCATAGTAGTTGCGATCTTTTTTCTGTCTTGCCATTATTCACTAACTTCATTTTCCTCATATATTATATACCTATCATCGTTAAACAAATATTCTTTTTTAGCGGTTTCCATCCAAAATAAAGCTTGTTTAGGGTCCATTTTATATTCAACAGCTTCACTGTTTTTATATAACCAGAACAATGATTCTTGTCTCATGTTAACATGTTTGTAACCGATTTTTGGGATAACCATTGATTTATGTCCGTTTTTATGAAAACGTAACAAAAATTCATAATTAAATGTTAACTTAATTTGTTTAAACCCGTTAATTTCGTTAAAAACAGCTGTTTTAATAACCATACCACAAAGACTGATGTTTGGGTATTCCAATAAACATTCTAAATCAACATTACCAAGTGATTCGGTAAAGTTGTAGGCCCAGACAGCTTCATTTGATAAACCTATAAAACTGTTATCTTCAGAAACATCATTAACAATAGGTAAAAACATATCAACTTCTGGATAAGCTTCAATATGTGTTTTAACGTTACCATACCATGTTTTTGATACCTCATCATCAAACTCTAAGATCGACATGTATTCTGTGTCAACATGCTTTGCTGCGTAATTTATTTGACTTTGATAGTCGGTATCCCCATCATTTGCTATGACTTCAACGTTCAAATCGTATTTTGAAAAATCCATTGATTCTAACTTAGCGTCAACTTCAACGCAATTACATCTTACAATTAATACCTTTTCTGGTTTGGTTTCATTTCTACTGATTGATGATAAAGCTATATCGAATAAATCATCAAATTTTTGTTTCCCAATATCAGCAACTGAGTGTACGGGAATTATAACGGTTAAATTAGTTTTGTTCATTTTGTTCTAGGTCTTTTTTAAAATTTTCTTTTATTGTTTCTAGTTTTGAAATTTTCTTGTTAAAAAGATATTCATAAACCTCTTTAGTACTTTTTTCAAAAGTCTCTTCAGTATATCTACCATCGACAGTTTTTGCCACATTTAATAAATTTTCTGGTAAAGTATCTTCTAACCAATTTTTAATGTAACTAGATAAAATTTCAGGTATTTGATTTTCGTCATAAACCCAAACCCCATTTTCATCTGTCATCCACTCTGGGATAATATTAGGTACTTTACCGATAACAGGTACATTACATTTAATTGATTCAACTGGGTATCTACCAAATGATGAGTCATCATCAATCCATATAGAAACACAACATTCCTTTAAGTTCTTAGCAAAAGTATCCTGTGGCATTGTGTGCATATCTTTAAAAGAAACAAACCTGTAGATTGGATATTTTAAGTAAAACGACTTAATCATTTTAGCCGCTTTTCTAGCTTCACGACAATATATTGCAATAATAGGTTTTTGCGGTTTGTCGTTTAAATTGAAAGTTTCGTTTGAAATAGCTGGTTCAATAAATTGAACATCTTCAACTGGAACCGTATCTTCAATCATTGTTTTAAGTGTGTTTGATGTTGTGATACATTCCTCAGCACCTAAATCAACCCAAGATTTACCAGGAGCAAAAGCTTCAAGCATGTAATCAAATGATTGTACGTAAATAACTTTCTCTAAAGGCATTTTATTTATTTGTTCAAAAACACTACCGTACACCTCTGGTACAATAATAAAATCTGACGCACCAACAACCAAATTGTTATCTTCGATTGATAGATGCTCTAGTTCATCGCATTCTGGCGTTAACCATGACCCAACTTTAATGTAGTCATTTTTTTCGTGTAGCATACTAACGTTATAACCTAAGTTTTTAAGTGTTAACGCTTGCTTATATAAGTGAATAACGCTTGATTTAGCATTACCCTTAGTGTCTGGGACCAAAAAAACAATTTTTTGTTCTTTGTTTTGAATCTTACTTATAGCTGATTCAATGTTTTTAACTATTTCGTTAGTTTTTTCCATTTTGTTCTTTCTTTAATTTTTTTAGGATTTTAAATAATTCTTCAATGTTAATTATAGTATAATCTGATTTAATGTCAACATTAAAATCATTTTTGTATTTTATCGATATTTTATCCTTTGGTTTGGTTTTTAACAGTTTAGGGTTATCTGTAACCAAAACATCGCAATGCGACCAAAAATCTTTCCACTTACTTGGGAAGATTATTTGCTCAAGATTGTAATAATTTTTACTTAGAAAAAATAGTGTGGCTGATTTGGATCTTTGACTCTCGTTATTCAATAAAACAATTTTTATTTTGTTTTTATTTGAAAAATCGGATATCTGTTTAATAATCCCAGGTTGGCTCTCCTCAACACGGCCAAATACTTCAAAACACGCATCTTCATACATGAATCTACTTAAATTAAAAGAAGTGTCTTTTTTATTTTCGGACAGCTCCAATTCTTTGTCAACTTCAAAATTTGTGTCAACAGTTTCACCCTCAATATCTGGGAATGATTTAGATAAGTCAAAAGGATTTATAGGTAAAATAGGTTCTTTTTCAAACTCAAATTCATATAAATCCTTTAACTTACTAACGTGTTCTCTTAAAATGTTATTTATCGTAATACCTATTACCATATTATGGATTATTTTTGTATAAAAATAACATGGTTTCAGCCTAAAATAAAGTCTACATTTTACTTTCGTTAAATATTTTTTCGATTTTTTTAATTAGCGGGTTTCTAACAACATCATCCTCACCCAAAGTAATTGTACCAACTTCGTCAAAATCGCTAAATTTTTGGATAATGAAATTTAAAGAACTTTCACCCTTCTTTTTCATATCAATTTGATTCTCGTCACCCAAGAATATCATTTTAGAATTCTCACCAAGTCTGGTCATAATAGTTCTAATATTATCAATTGAGATGTTTTGGGCCTCGTCAATAATTGTGATTGAGTTATCAATATTAATACCTCTCATATAAGCAATAGGCATTTCCTCAATCATATTATTAGCCCTTAAAAGCTCAACATTATGTCTACCAACCACTTTTTCAAAATTATGCATAAATGAGTACATAAATGGTTCCATCTTTTCTTTCATAGTACCTTTTAAAAACCCAATCTCCTCATCTTTCAAAGTTGTTACAGATTTAACAATAACAATTTTTCGGTATTTAGGGTCAGTCTTAAGGAGTTCTAGCGCTACAGCGCAAGATAAGAAGGTTTTACCAGTACCTGGTAACCCAGAACAAATAACAATCTCTTTGTTTTTTATTTCAGTTACTAATTTTTTTTGATTTTGTGTTTTACACTTGATGTCAATTTTCATCTTATCAAGAACGTTGCCGCTATGCGCTCTGTTAATAGCCTCAAAAGCTTCATACTCCTCTTCAGGTGTTAATTTTTTTCTTGTTCTTCTAGAAGATGTTTTTGTTTTGTTTGTGTTCATAGATTTTTTTTTGTTTTTATTTATTTACATAATAACCATACCAGTTCGGCTATAACGCCTTCACCGCCTTTACAGTTAAGTATTTCAATTTTATTACTACTATAACGAATTGCCCTATCGCAATCTTTTGGTGCGAAGAATCTTTCTGATTTTTCTATTAAACCAAGATCCCAGACATCATCACCAACAGCAATAAATTTTTCGTTTAACTGGTCGGCAAAAAGTTTTTTATCCTTTGATATAACAATCTCCGATCCCGTTTTTTTGGCGAAAGTTTCTGAACCTGGCCAACTACTTGCAGTTAATATAATAACATCATATCCATATGATATTAATTCCCTAATAGCCCTAACATCACGTGTGTTGGTACCTTTAAACTGTTCACCATTGTGTGTATAATATATCTTACCATCCGTTAAGACACCATCAAAATCAATTAATATTTTTGTTACTTCCATCTAAATTTATTTACATAAGAATTAATTGCCAATTATTACCATAATCCTTATTTAGTATTTGATATTCAATAGCATTTCTAGCGTCTCTTAATTCTTTTCTTTTTTTGGATATTGGGTTTGATAAATCTTTCACAAGATACCTGTGATCAACAAAAGCGCCATGATCGACACCAATTTTATAACCAAGCTTTTTGATTTCAAAACTCCAAACCAAATCAAAAAACCAATAATGATAATTTTCATTTAAAGGATATTTTAAAAACAAATCAGTTCTAACTATTGGTGATGTCCACTCAATGTATTTTGTTTCAATAACTTGTCCAGATTTATTATTCACATGAGATGGGTGATCACTATCATGTGTTGGGTGTATTGCAGCAAAACCTGTACTATCCATTGATTCAACTAATCTATTAATAGTATCTAATGTAAAATTATTATTTGTTACAAAAAACAAATATTCTGGTAAATTATCATTAAACAATTCGTGTAATTTTGGTATGCAACTATTAAAAGCTGTTGTCATTGAGCCAACACCACCCCTGTCAACGTATATTACTGGCAATTTCGAGTCAACTATATTTTTTTGCGTTGACTCCCAATACGGTTCTAAATATTTTAATGATATTATGCAGACTTTATTTAACGCCATTCAATGAATTTTTTATAGCAAGTAAATATTGATTTCCGTATAAATCACTTGGTTCAATTACCGCACCTTCACCCCACTCATTCCAGGCAAAAATAAATAAATAATTATACGGTTCGTTGTTATCTTCAACAACATTTTCTATTTGTTGTTTTAAATAAAATTCAAAGGTTTTTGGGTCATTGTAAAGATCAATAGTAGCCGATCTATTCTTAGCTCTTGGCGAAGAATCCCAACCGCTATAAAAACCACGTATGTACGGCTTGTCACCAATTTCTTCTGGTTTTTTAAATTTAACAATTTTTTCCCATTTTTTTGGCGCATAAAAAATTGTCGCTTTTTCATTGCTTTCTGGTTCTGGTTTAGAAAACCTATTTATGAACATTGGGTGGTATTCAATATAAGCATCAGCGTTTTTATTAACACCATAATTACTACCATCCTGGTTAAAATGGTTTAATGTTTGTGAAAAAATAATTCCGTCAAAACCTTCTTTTATAGCCAGTTGATTAAAAAAATCTTTAAATTTATCAAACTCTTTAAAATGCTCCATTCTATAAACAAGAAACATTGGTTTATTATCCACTTTTATGTAATTTTTATGTTTAAAAAACTTAAGTAAATAATTAAAATGTTCGGTCCAGTCTTTTTCAGAACCATACTCTTGTTTAATCAGATAGTTTTTCTCCATCCCATCCCATGTTTTTGTCCACGGTTCATTTGCCCATTCAAAACAAAAATTTATGTTTGGTTCACCGTCTTCTAACATCCTTTCCGCAACTTCGTACATAACTTTATTACCTGGGTGCCCATAAAACCAATAATGGTAAAGACAAAAACCGTCAATACCATGCTCTTTAGCTAATTCAGCATGTCTTTTTCTAACTTTATAACTTCTTAAATCATAATCCCCAAATTCATATGATGTTCTCATAAATTTTTGGTCTTTGTGAAATGTTTTTACATCATATAAATTATTCCACTCGGTAAAACCACGCCCCCAAAAAGTATCGTTTTCGTCAAAAGGATGGAATTGTGGTAAATAAAAACAAATAATTTTTGGCTTAGACATATTTTGTTGTTTTATTAATTTTCTTTGTTATTAGTATAGGTAAAAATCTTTCAAAAGCATGAGCCATCTGCCCATCTAAATCAGAACCGTCTTCAAAATAAGATAAATCCATTAATGAACCTATTTCTTCAATTAATTCCGCACTACATAAGAAAAAAGTTCCAGCCGAAAACTCTAAATTATTTAAATCATATTCGATTTCATATAAATTTAAAAGTCTTTTTAGGTTATTGTAGTTACTACCCATTGATTTTGTCAGATATAATCCAGGTGCTATTAAACCAACATCGTTATATCTTATATCTTTTATAAAATTAGTTATTTTTGTTTCACTACCCATTAAAGTGTTTAACATATCAGTTCTCCAAACATGACCACTTTTTAAATGCGGGCTTTTCTTTGTGTGTATAAAATATATGGAGTCATACTGATTTTTAATAATATATTTTGACATCGTTATTAACCCACCGATATCCCTACCTTTATTAATATTTTTTATTATTTTAGCATTTGGGTATTTGTCAATTATTTTATACACAGTTTCTTGATCATAGTTATCTATAACAATATTAACATATAAATCAAAATCACACCTGATATTATTTAAGTATGAATCTAGTGTATCCCATAAATCTGGGTAATACATATGTATAAAGACCGCTAATCTTCTTTGTCTAAAAGGGTAGGGTTTTACTTTATTAATGTTATCGATAACACCAAACGTTTCAGTTATATCTGGCATTGAATAATCTATAATACGATCATTCTTCTTAAAAAACTTATTTATAGGTTTTTCGGTTTCTACTTTAATAATTTTTGGTTGCTTACTCATGTATGGTTCACCAGTGTTATCACCTGTATATTTTTTTCTGATTGAAGATTTTTGCGTTTCAGGTAATCTTTCTTCCACAATGTCATCACTTTCATTATTAAAATCAACGGTATTGACCTCAGAATTATTATCAGTCTTTACTCTTTTTTTTATCCTAAAAAATCCCATACAATATTTTTTTAAATTAAATAGTTGCTAAACTTAAATAACCTCAACTATTTTATTTAAAGACTCATTAAAATCTTCGGTATGTTTATTGTTATCAAATTCATATTCATAACCAAGCTTATATTTTTTATTAAAATCACTTAACCTTTTTCTGTAAGCAGACATTTTATTTAAAAAATATTTTAACCCAAGTCTTTTATAATGTAGTAATAAGAATTTATTTTCAAATAGACTAACTTTGTTACCTCTAGGTGCCGCTACGTGACAACCACCGTTATAATTCATATCAGTTATGTTTTTTGTCTTAAACATAACCATCTTATCAAAGAGGTTGTTTTTATAACCAGTTTTAACAAGGTCTGTTAATTTATTTGTATAATCAAAATTAAAATCAGAAACAATCATATCATACCCAGTTGGTTTAACTATCGTGGCATCGCTGTTATTAAACTCAATAATCGCTGATTTAAAATCTTCCGCATACAAAAATTCATCCATATCGCAAACTATAACAATATCAGCTTTACCGATTGAATTTTTCCAGGCGTTGTTTTTTATTTGAAGATAAGCGTCATCTCTTATTTCCCCATTTGTGTCATAAGGTATAATAGTAACCTTTGGGTGTGCTTTTAAAAGTTTATTGGTGTTATCATTTGATTTATTATCGTAAACAATAATGTTTGTAACAAAATTTTCATAGTGATTTAAGAAGTATGGTATAATCTTTTCCTCATTCCAACAAAGAACATGCATATCAATCTTTGGTAATTCTTTATCAAAGATAATATGTTTTGTTTCTTCGTTTAAACAAATAGGTAATTTATCGCCATATATTTCTTCAAACAAAGTTTTATTTTCCATCCATTGTTCATTAACTTGGCCAACAGATTTATGTAATATTGTTATATTTGATATTAACCCAATATTGACACCGTTAATATGGTTTGATAAACAAAATGATATATCATAAAAATGAAAACCTTTAAATCTATCATCAAAAACATTTTCTATTTTGGCCTTATTAACAGCAATAAATAAACCGTCAACAGCAACCATTTCTTTTAATTGGTTGCCGTAATTTGCGGAGTATTTGTTTGTCCATGTTTTTACACCATCGGTATGTTTAACAGTTCCATGCATCGCATTACGCACTTCCCACCACATACCACTAATCATGTGGTTAGTACCAGCAACACCAAGAATACCATATTCAGGGTTTTTTTCAAAAGCTTTTAAAACTTTTTCACCCCAATTTTTTGTTTCAAACAAGATATCGTCATGACAAAAAATAACAATATCGCTTGATGCCTCGTTTAAACCCTTATTATATATTTCGGTTAAAGAATATTCACCATTATTTTCATAAGGCAAAACTTCAACACCCTTATACATGCATGTTTTTTTAACATGTTCAATGAAACTATTTTCTATTTTTCTCGTTGAGAAAACGATACTAATTTTATGACTCATCCTCTTCCTCTATGATTAAATCTCTCACAAGATTATCATTTTTATATTTTAATACAGGTATAATACCTTTTATTGTTTGTACATAGGTGAAGATTTGGTTAACTTCATCTAATTCACGTTCAAGGAACGTTGCTAATTTATAGTCCTCTGAATTTAAAGGGTATACAAATGCGTACAAAACTTTATCACCCACCTCAATTCTTTTACCAGACCAAACAGTTTTATATTCTATCTGGTTTAAGATATCTTGTGTGATCGCTTTATAAGCTTTTATTTGATCTTTAAATACTACCATTAATTAATACCAGTTGATCCGAAACCACCAGTACCTCTGTCGCTACTTGATAGTTCGTTTGTTTTTATAAATTTAGTTTTACCCATTGTTTGTACAGCAGCGATAACACCTTGTGCTATTCTATCACCTTTGTGAACATAAAAAGGTGCTGATTTATCTGAGTTATGTAAAATAACACCAACCTCACCCCTATAACCAGAATCAACGGTGCCAGGGCTATTTAAAACCATAATACCATTTTTTAATGCAAGTCCACTTCTGGACCTAACTTGTAATTCATAACCCATGGGTATTTCAAAATACAAGCCTGTTGGTATTAAAGCTCTGTGTCCAGGCTCAATTTCAATCGTTTTATCATTATTCGCTCTGATATCAAAACCACTATCACCCTCTTTTTCATAAGTTGGATCGGGGTTATTTGATTTATTAATAAAAGAAACCTTTAATTTAATTGTCATGTCATTTGGATCATAATCCCAATCACCCATCATATGTTGGGTTTGTTTTAGGATATTATCCAGTTCATTTTTGGTTTCATCATCAAAAAGATCGTCCATGTTTAAATTTTCTAATCTATCGTTCATGTTATATTAATGTTTTATAAATTTCAACTCTCAATTTTGTTACGTAATTTATATCATATCTGTCTTTAACAGTTTCGTATAATTTTTCACCAAGATCCTCAACAAGATTAGGATTATCAATTAATCTTTTGATATGTTGACTCCATTGTTTGTGATTTTTACTCGGCTCAACTAACAAAGCGTTACCTTTTGGGTTAAATCCACCACCTTTTTCAATTGAAGAAATTAGATCAATAGTGTAAGGGCCATAATTTTGTGCAATAATAGCCTTTTTATGGAAACCAGCCTCAATAACTTTTAATTGTGATTTATACATGTTAAAAGAACTATCGTTTAATGGCGCTAAAGCCACATCAAATTCATTATAACCCTTTGCGTAAGTATCAATAGATTTAGTCCATATTCTTCTATACGGCATGTTCTTATCATCATAATTAAGGGTTTGATCAAATTTTAATAAATGTTTGATGTACTCTTGATCTTTGATGGTTTTAAAGTGGTCTGTTAAAAATATTTCGTACATAAACCAAGTTGTTTCAACAGGTTGCATATCTCTTTCCATAACCTGACCAGTTTCTGGGTGTATTGCTTTAACTTTACCCCTGGTGTCATACCCACATAAAACAATTTGCATTTTATCACCGTACTCATTTGATCTTTGTGGTACGCCTTTTAACAATTCGATATCCTTAACGTGTGAAGAACCACCTAACCAACCAAATCTTAATTTATCAGACTGACTGGGTTGTGGTTTAAACTGTGTTTCGTTAGGGTTTATAGCGTTTGCCAATACAACGCATTTTTTGTTATATTTTAAAACCTCTTTCTGTAAAAAGTGGGTTGAAACTGTTACTAAATCAGCCTCTCTTACAATATTAATTGTGTGTAGCGGAATATCATTCTTTTTTGAAGTTTGATATAAACCGTGTGATGGGTCTAAATTCCAATGGTCATCCAAGTCAATGATTACTTTACCACCAAATGACTTAATCTTCTTAATAATCTCAACACCCTGTAGATAGTTACCGCCTGGAGCCCTATGGAAAAAGAATAATTGGAACTTTTTTAAATAGCTATCATCATTAAAATTAACGTTTTCATTAATTTCAACAAAAAAATCATCTGGATTATTATTTTGTAAAGTCACGTGAGGATCTACGCATCTATATTTACCCGAACCAGCTCGGTCATTTGGTTGTACCAATATGTTAATTTTACTCATAAGTTGACTATGTTTCCATAATAATAGTAAAAATTAAGGAAAAATCAAAACAAAAGTACAAAAAAAATGGGGAATATCAAATCCCCCATCATTTATTTTTTCTAGTTAGAATCTTAGTTTTCAGATTCGTTAACAATCTCGTCAAATTTACCTTCTTTAGCTGCTTCAACAAAGTCAGCAAATTGGTTTTTGGTCCATGTTGTTATACCTTCTGGTCCATCTTTGTCGCCTAATACTATGGCGTTTTCTTGAACCTCGATAACTGGGCAACACTTATTCTTACAAAATTTAATTACATGCATGTTTTTACCTTTTTTAGTTATTTATTTTTTGCTACGATTGACCATATACCACCAACTAATGTCATAGCGGCACCGATTAATTCGTTAGACAAAACATCAGTCGCTAAACCTTTTGCGACCAAAACACCACCAACAAATGTTAATAAGTGTCTTACGATTCCTAATACTTGTTCTTTTGTCATAGTTTTACTTTTTATTTGTTTTATTATTATTTTCTTTCAAAACATTTAGTTTACCACCAAATACTTTGTCACCTATTTTAATTTGAAAATTTTCATCAATACTTGTTTTTTTAGCTTGTTCTTCAAGAACAGTCTCAACAGTCTTTTTAATGATATATTCAATTAATTCCTTATCCATTGTTATAGCTGGTGCCGATTGAGCTGGTGCAGCAGGCCTTGGTTGAGCCATTTCCTCAATTTGTTTCATTTTAGGTTGCGTTTTAGCAACTTGCTCCATTAAACTATCCATCCCAACTGGGATTGTTGGATCAACAATCGGGTTGTCGATGAATGATTGTAGTATTTCTTTTGGCATTTTTGATGTTGCTAAATTTCTCATTGTGTTTTTTGGTACATTACCAGCGGCATTTCTTGTTCTTGCAGCAACTTCCTCTTCGGTTAAGTATTCTGGTTCACGTTCTTGGTAATTGTCTGAATAGATTTCTCTGTTGATTCCAGACATACCTCTATCTTGAGCCATTTTACCGCCTGTGTTGGCCTCAACTTTTTCCATCACCATTCTTGCTTTAGCGATTCCTTGCGCTAATAGTGCAGCTTTATCTTGATTATCCATATATATTATATATCCATTTTAAGAATCCAGAACTGTGTTCAGCTATTGTTTCCTTATCATCTGTGGTCCCAGGCACATTTTGTACTTGAGCTTGAGGTTCAGCTGGTTTTTCTTCTGGTTTATTTTCTGGTCTTTTTTTATTTATATCTATTTTAATTTCTGGTTTATCATTAACCATTTTTTTATCCCCACTCAAACTAAAACCAGATCCGTCTGGTTTTTCAAAATAGCCATATTTTTGTAAAACGTATGCCTTATTATCTGCGTTTAACAGGGTTATGTTATTCATTTCATCCACTAAAAATGTTTTCCACGCTCTATTATTGGTGTTGCTAACTCCACTTTTTTGATAAGCCCTTAACATCCATCTATTACCTTCACCTTTACTCTTACCTAAATCGGTTGGTTGAGCAAATCTCCAGTTTTGTTTGGTGTATTTCTTATTCTTAGGATCGCTAACTTTGACACCTCTATACCAAAATGAAATTTCTACCTTATCTTCAATTGCTTGACGTAATAAGGACAATTTTTCATTCTCGTTTTGTTCAATAATAAGCATAAATAAAAAAAATTAAACTACAGATGAATCTGGATATGTGTTGGTATCTTTATAATTGTTAACAGCAACTAATTTTGATCTTTCTTCAACATCAGTAGTATTACCAATGTCACCTTTTCCTTTAGCGTCACCACTAAGTGCGTTAGGGTTTGTTGCGCTATATTCAAAAGAGTTCGGTTTATATTCGTTGATTGGGACTAATTTACCCTCTCTTTCCTCAAAAGCAACTTGTCTTAATTGCTCTGACGCTGGTACTTTTAAAATATTGTCAGCCATGATTAGATTTTATTTATTAAATTTTTTATTTTATTGATATCCTCAAGTAATGCACTATTAAACATTATGTCTGGTGTATCCATTACGTTTTTTGGTAAATCGGTGTTAAATTCATCACCCTCAGAGTCTTTTCTAAATTGACCATCCATACCAGCGTTTGTTCTAGCAACTTTATTACCCTCAACTCGCTCTCTCTCCCTTTTTATTAAATCCTGGACCCAAGTATTCATTACTTTACCACCATGCAAATCAAACTCAACGTTATTAATGTTATTTGGATCAAGGGTGTCAAAATAGTTTTTAATGTTAACTAAATTAACAAACGGTTGATTTGGGTTATTAACAATATGATTAGCTCTTTTATAACCCTTAGCCGTTTTATTATCCTCACCATGTTTATTTAAAGCGTACTTTACGTAAACCAACACTTCCTCAGGTACTTCATAGAAATTACCTAAAAGTTTTGAGTTTTCTTCATGTATATTATCCATTTTTTAATGAGTTTTCAAAATAAGAAAGTAATAATTTTTTCTCCCCTTCATTTAGGTTGTCTCTGAAAAATTCAACTATCTTGTCAAATTTATCAAAAAGTAATTTTTCTTTATCTTTAACCTCTTCAATGCTCGTTGGCATCTCTTTCGAGATAAGGTAATCACTATCAGTTCTTTTTGAAAGAAGGTCTTCAAGCATTTTAAACGCTTTTTCTTTAGCGATTTCTTTTAGCTTATCTTTTGGGTCAATTACTGGTTTAACATCTTTTTTGGGTTTTACCTCAGTGAAGTAGTCCTCAAAAGTATGCTCCATACCCTTTTTTTCTAAAAACTCATAAAACTTTTTAGGGTTACCTTTACAATAGTCAGCTTCGTTATTAAAAGGTAGTACAGATTCACCGTAATATCTTCTATAGTTTTGAAAAACAAACGGTTGTCTTGTTTTCAAAATAGTAGCATCGGTTGTATCATGGGTTGTGCTAGTGTAATCAATGTATTTTTTGTCACCACTGATTATATCACCATCCTGATCAATAAATTCTTTTATATTATTACTTTGTGACATTCGATATTTTATCTATAAATATCGGTAATTTAAGTAATATTTCAACTATACCGTAAATTCTTCGTCTAAACCAGGTATTTTGAAAGTTATTTTATCTGAAAACCAATAATCTGATTCATAATTCATTTTAGCCCAGAATTCTTTTTCCATTTGAGATGGGGTAAAAAATTCTTCTAAAGTGTCTTGGTCTTCAATATCTGTAGGTTGGTCGTTTACCAAATCTAACTCAGATCTTAAGAACATTGTTCTTTCGCCAGATTTTTTAATTAAAATTTTATCTCTAACTTCAAGTGGAAACGCAACTAATAAAGGTTCAACCTTTTTATTTAAGGCTTCTAAATATTTAGGTACATTGTATTCACCAATATAATCTGGTTGGTTTTCAATAATTTCATTTGGTACCAATGTTGCATACATTTCCCCATCCTTATTTTCTTGGGCATCACCATGTGATTTTGTTTTACCATTATTAACATAATAAATTGTATCACCAAGATTAACATCAAGATTATGTTTTATTGCCAACTCCATGTGAGCTTGTTTTGCCAACTGCTTACCATTTTTATCACCACCACGATTTATATAAGCATTTATCGACTTCTTAACCCTAGCTTTTGTGGCAATCTTAGCTAAAGGTATTTCTCTATTACACACTTTCTCAGCGTATTCGTAGTAATATTGTACAAACTCATAGCCATGACCATTCAATAACATTTTCATACCCTTACCCAAAAACTCTTCAATGTAAACGGGCATAGCTTTTGATTTGATACTGTTACCAGTTAAACTAATTGACCCGTCATCTTCTAGTAAAGCGTAATTTTTCCTAGATAAGTTAATTGTCGCTGGCCAAATACCATCTAAACCAAGACCCATCTCACCACGCATATAGGTGTCATTAAATTCAGCTACCACAGCTTTAACACCAGTATATTCTTTACCAGCTTCAACCTCATCATTTAAACCCTTACCGATATAGGTAAATGGCTCACCGTTCTTTGGTGCCATGAAGTTAACACCATCCGTATCAAGTACTAAAGGCGTGTACCCACGTTTAAGGAAGAATGTAACCATTAATCTTAAGTATTGTCTTGCCGTACAAGTAATACGTTCACTGACATCAATTTCAGCCCATTGGAAAGCCATAGGTGCACCAAGGGCACCGAACATCGAGTTAATAAAGATCTTAAGTGGTAATTGTTTACGTTTATATTTGTCAGCCAATTGGTAATTACCTTCTTTTTTGTATTTGCTGGCTAAGTTTTTAGCTTTAAAACGTTCGGTGTGGAAATACTTTAACATCGATTTCATCGCACCGTTAACATCAACACTTGGGAATACATCATGGGCCAACTGAATAGCTGGGTAAAGTGAGTTGTAGTCCATCTTTCTTAAAGTGGTTGAATAACCAACTTTAAATAATCTTGATAAACCACCTGTGTAATCTCTTTTAACATCCGATACTGGTATTGCCAAATCATTTTCAAATGAATACGTCATCATCAATAATTTCCATAGACCAGCTGTACCCATGGTAGAAACCCTTTGATATGTTGTTGGTACTAATTTAGCTAACAAGAACGATGACTGGTTATAAACATCGTCCACTTCCATAGTTTCCCATAAGTCATCAATCAAGTAACGCTCAACGATATATCTACCATCAACTTCTTGAAAAGTATTAATGTAATCACGTAACGCACTTAATAAACCCTTTAGATACTTGAATGTTTTTGGGGCTCTCATATCTAACTGAGCCAAACCTGTACCGATACCCATTTTAGGGAAAACGATTGTCTTACCTTCTTTAATCTTTTCGATTATTTGATTAATATCGGAATCTATGTGTTTTTTAAGTATTTCAAAATCCTTATCATTGAAATAAGATTCTGGTGTTGATTCTGGGGTGTGCTTGGTTACGATACCAATGACATTCGGTTCTCCACGCATTTCTTTTGCCTGACCGCCAAGTCCTTGTCTTAAAATATTATCACCAAAAACAAACACTTTATCTGGGTTAGCCTGAACATCTTCTCTACGAATGTAATCCATGAACTCCAAAGCTGGTTTTGTTTTAGAGTAGGCACCTGTTCTATCATCAAAATAAAATTTATCTTTTGAGTACCATGTGTTACCAATTTTATCACCAACAATATAAACACGATTCTTTTTTGCAATCTTGTTATACTTACAAACATATTTCAAACCAACCGATTTCATGCTTGAATCAATTGCTTGTGCACGTCTAGCTGAGTGTATGATATCGATAACGCTATAACCAAACATATTAGTTTGGGTGTAGTCCTCAACCTCGTTACCCAGCTTTAAAATACTATCTTTGTTGTTGATTAATTCACCAACTTTTAAGGTAATTGCGATATCCTGAATATTTAAACCAAGAATTTCACATCTTTTAAAGAAGAATGGCCAGTCAAAGTTTGCACTATTATAACCAGCAATGATGGTTGGTTTAATCTCATTAATTTTCTCAAAGAATTTTGTAATGGCTTGTCTTTCAGATTCATCATCATCTTCAACGGGTATGATTTCTCTAACGCCTAAATTGGTGTAGATACCAATCAAGAAAATACGATTGATGGCTGGGTCTAACCCTGTTGTCTCTAAGTCAAATATAAATTTGTGAATCTCATCGTATTCTTCAAATCCCTTAAACAAACGCTTACCAGTATGTATAAAATACTGCTCGACAGGTGATATCATTAAGAAATGAGTGTTAATATCATGTCTTTTGTCGTAAACAAAAATACCACCCTCTCTAAAAAAATCTAACATTCTTTTGTGACCCTGATTACATGTAACCAAATACCTATAACCGTCAATTAACTTTGGGTGGTCACCACCTAAAGCTTTGATTTCAATACCAAATCTTTGTCTAGCGGACTTAATTTTGGCATCACTATTACCGTAAAAATTGGTTAGTTCCTTAATTTTATTAAGGTTTTTAATCCACATGAAAGCGAGTAATGGTTCGGTTTCAATATAATTACCCCTTTCTGGATCTTGTTTAACTTTATGGATCAGATTAGTTTCGGCATCGTACTCAACATTCACGATGTATTTCTCATCATCGTGCCCATTTAAAAACTTTTCTATCTCTTCAAGGGAAATCTTGTATTCGGCCATAATCATTATTTTGGCACAAATATAAGTATAAAATCTAAAAAAACAAAAAAACTTAAATAATATCTGTTTTTACGAATGAATCTAAGATGTGTATGTATAGTTCCTCTTGAATAGGGGCTATTAGTTCGCCATAGACTTCTGTTGGGTTGGCAAGATCGAATAACGTTAATTTAAACTCACCAAGAAAAACCCCAGGTTTGTCCGTGTCATCTTTTGTAAACTGGTATGTTATGATATAATGTTTGTAACCATTTTCATCACAAGGATTTTCAAGTACAACATTTGCAGCTTTATTAGCAACTTTATATATACCAGTTTTTTCATCTTTCATGGCAAATGTGGCCACACAATTTTCAATCAACTCCTCAAAGCGTCTAAAATCGTTGCGTCCATCTCTAAAAACTTTCATTTTTAAGATAGGTAATGTTGCATTTTGTCTTATACTGAATATCATTAGAATAAATTTTTTATAAATATCTGTCTACCACCCTTTATTATCGGCAAATTATATATACCCGCAATATTTCTAAATTCTTTTTTAACCTCAACAGTGTACAATGGTACACAATACATTTTAATTGATTTAACACCACCTAGGAATGTTCCAGCAAAAAATCTTTCTAAAACAGTACCAAGTACTTTGTTTTCATCAAATACCACAGGGTCGATTAAACTTTGGGTCCCACCACCAAATGAAATATTAAAGGGGACACCTTCCTGGTATTTCGAATCAATATCTAATTCATGTGGTATCACCTCAACAAAATTCCTATTCCTAAAAACTAAGAACCCATTAAGGTATATTGAGAAGGTACCTTTTTTATAATCACCATATTTTAACTGACAGTTATTCCCATAAGAAAAATCTCTTTCAAATACACCAGTTATATTCAAGAATTTATTTTCCGTTACATCAATAACAGGGTTTTTTGTATAACACTCCTCTATTGTAAAATATTTTGTAACAATTAGTGATCTTGTATAATTAACACAGTCATCAATTGGGTCCATAATAAAAGAGTTGTTTGTTATACCACTAACTTCTTGGGTTACGCCTGTATAACATATATCAGTTGGGTATATTGTTCTGTAACCGATTCTACCATCATTGGTGACTCTTATACCAAACGCATTATACGTGAGATCACTATATTCTTGGTGGTATTGTAAAGGTTGTGAGTCTACTGTATAATTTCTACCAGTATACATTAAACCATTATAATAATTAAAATAACCAATATAATTCGTTAAACCATTTAATGTTATTAGGTTATTATAGGTAAATAAATTTGTTGTGTTTAGAGGTACTATGTCGTAATTATCCTCAAATCTTTGAATTTCAATATCAGTTTTATCAGCAAATTTATTTTCAGCTCTTGTCCCCAGATAAAAAATAAAACCGCTATTATTTGGATATACTTTATTTAGAGTTACGCAATTACCAGATGATCCAGAAGACCCTGAACTACCTGATGATCCAGAACTACCTGATGATCCAGAAGACCCAAAAGAACCAGAACTGCCAGATGATCCAGAAGACCCTGAACTACCAGATGACCCTGAACTACCTGGTACATCCATTGGGAAATGGACAACCATATCAACGGTCCAACCCATTTTTGCTCTAGCTGGGAACCACTCAACATTTTCACCAAAAATTTTGTAGAATCCCTGGTAAAAACCGCCATTTAATTTATTATAGTATATACCATTGTCAACATTTAGGTGATCAATCTCATAACAGTAATTTCCGCTATAACCAGATATTTCATGAAAACAAAAAGTATCACCAGTTTCAATAACATATGTTAAATCTTTATTAACGTCAACAACAATATTTTCATTCACAGTGTATCCTATTGTGTCACCCGTGAAATTATTGATATTTGATATCTCTCCGTTGGGTATAAAAAAATTATCATAACCTGTTAACGTTATGTTTTTTAATTCAACTTCTTCTGTTTGAATACTCCCAGGTATTGAGCATAGATTTTCAGTAATATTAATATTTATTAAATTACATTCGTTATAATCACGATAAAAATCACGACAATCTTTTGTGACAATTAAATCAAAATAATCACTATTATCTAGGGCTGTATAAAACATTATATAATCTTAATTGGTTTTTGGAACGCTCTGTATTTAAGAGCTTTGTTAATTTCTTCAGCCTCAGTAGACATTCTTTTAAGAATTTCCAATGGGTTTAATTTGAACATTCTGTCCTCTAATTCTTTTTTAAGTGTAACCATTTCATCCTTACCTTCTGATAAAAGTGACTGGTATTCAATTTCCATATTTGCGTCTGGAACTGGTATTTTACCACCAAAAGTACCTCTTACTCTACCCAAAGTTTCTTTACACAAAGCAATAAAATATCTTCTAATCCAAACTTTAGCTGGATCATTTAGGTCATCAAATGATATATCATCCAGAGGAACATCAGCTGGTGATTTAATGATATCTTTGTTTTTTGCCAAACAATCATCTTTAATTAATGGGTTAATATCATAATACCAATACCAACATTTACCTTGATCTAGCATTGAACCCCTAAAGTCAAATTTACCACCTGGCGTATTCATTAAATGAAGATATTTTTTGCCATCAGGCGCATTTGTGATCTTATATATTAACTCAGAACGAATCATCCTATTTTTAAGGTTTCTATCCGTTGTTCTCATTAAAATGTCAAAAGCTGGTAAAATGTAATAACTACCCAAACCCATATATTCGGCACCGAATTGATTGTTCCAAACACCTAAGAATGGGTCGATTACAGATTGATCCAATGAAGCTGGTGTAAACCATAACACTTCATTTATCTCTCTATTTGCTGGAATCTCATATATTTGTTGACCCTTAACTAACTCAACGTAATCTTTTTTAAGAACATAACCACCCTCACCAGCACCCAAACCAACAATTTTTGAGTAGGAGTATGTGTATTGTGTGACTAAATCAAAAGTTCTATAAATAAAAGCCCTGGTTAAATCAGCTTCGCTAACGCTTAAACCAATCAAACTCGGCCATTGGTGTTCAATCAACCAATTATTAATAAACTCAACATAATCTTCTGTAGCGATTTCAAGAAGTGAGTCCATTTGTTCATCTTCTAATTGAATCTTCCTAATAGGAGCCCCAAGCCTATGTTTGGCTTGTTTGTATATTTTTTGCTTTTCGGTTGGATTTATTCTCATGTTCCTAATATTTATAATAAATACTTTTAAATACGGGAATATTATGACCAATAACAAATTTAATAACGCAATACTCAGAACAAAAGAATTATTTAGTTTTCGTTTAAATGAGTCTACAAATATATCTGAGGTTGACTGGGAAAAGGATTTTAGTGATGTTAAAAAGAGTTGTTTATCCCCAGAATCTGTTGTTAGTATGTTAAATTCGCAACTAGATAGATTAGGTAAACCGTCAAAAGATAGGGGTAAGATAAGTGCAAATGAACCTATTATTAGTGGTGGTAATATACCAACTGATAACGAGGGTGAAATAGATATCGACCATTTTATTAAACAAATTACGGCATTACCAAAACAAATATTTGATAGAAACCCTAAAATGGAAAAAAGTGATAGGGGTGGTTTACAATATACTGTTAATACTGGTATACCAGCGTTAAGAAGTATTCTTTACGATAAGGACCAAGGTAAATTCTACACAATAAACACTTGTCCTGGGGCTGGATCTTGTGCGATTGATTGCTACGCTAGAAAAGGTTTCTACATTATGAACGATGGTAAAAACCTAAAATATACACAAAGACTTAATTTACTATTAAACGATCCAGAAACTTATGAAAACATAATAATGGATGAATTAGACCCTTTAGCTTATAGTCTTAAAAGACAATCAAAAAAAGATAAGGTTGATATTAAATTAATCTTGAGATGGAACGATGCGGGTGATTTTTTTGCTAAAAGATACTATGATATAGCAATTAGTGTAACAAATCAATTACTTGAAGCTGGTTACAACGTTGAGTCTTATGCGTATACAAAAATGGGGGATATCGCTAATATTGCTGATCCAAACTTTGTTATGAATTTTTCGGATGATGCAAATAAGAAAGAAACAGCTAAAGTCGATACAGAAACAGCTAAAATTTCTAAAATAGTACCAAAAGAATTATTTAAAGATATTTTCAAAAAAGAGGGTCCTCATTATGTTAAAGATGAAAAAGGTAAAGCGACATTTATTGATGATGCGGCTAAAGAAAGTTTAAAGAACCGTATAAGTGTTAAATACAACGTACCTTACGAATCAATCGTATACACAGATGAACTACCAACAACGCAAGGAGAACCACTTAAATACAATGTGATTGTATTACCAACTGGTGATAGTGATGTTGGCGCTCAGAGAAAAGATGTTAAAGGGAGCTATTTGCTACAACATTAACGTCTAAGGTGCATAATAACCTCTTTACCAACTGATATTTCCTCTTCAGATGGGTTATCACCCATAATCGTACTAATAATCTTCATTTTACTTTGGAGCGCCTTATACATAATCATATCTAAGGTGTCGGCAAATAATGGGTAAATGATATGAACCTGGTTTTGTTGACCAATTCTATGTGCCCTATCCTCAGCTTGCATGTGATTAGCTGGTGTCCAATCCAAATCATTGAATATTACAACGCTACTTTCAGTTAAAGTTAAACCAACCCCAGCGGCTACAATATTACCCAAGAAAACAGTTATTTTATCATCATTTTGAAATGCATCAACAGCTTGTTGTCTTTTTTCTTTTGAAACCGACCCATCAATTGTCACAGCTTTTTTACCAAAATGAGCTTGTAACTCTTTGATTGTGTTTGTAAAACAACTAAATATAATTACTTTCTGACCATTCTCCAACATTTCTTCCGCCATTTCAATTGTGTGTGCAATCTTATCGTAAGATAATAACTGCCTAACTTTGATCAATTTTGTTAAGTGATCGGTAATTGTTGGTTTTTCACCAGCAGCTTCCATTTCCTCAATCCAAGCTTCATACTCATCAATATAGGCGTTATAGCTAGTTGAGAATTCTAGTGGTAAATAAACAGGTTTGATCGTCTTTTGTGGTAAATCAATAGAATCGTTCTTAGTTCTTCTTAAAATTACATCGGCTGAAAAATCTTTCAACTCTTCTAGGTTTGATGATCCTGAACAAACCCAATACTTTTGTTTGGTACCTTTTCGGTTAAATTGTCTACCAGCACAATATCTTTTAACATAACCAACCCAGTTAGAGGCAACAGGTGATTCACACAAATATAAAAGATTATAGAAATCGATTGGTTTATTTGTGATCGGAGTACCTGTCAATAACCATCTTACTGGTATTTTCATGGCAAAATCATTAAATATTTTGGTTCTATTTGATGCAGCGTTTTTAAGATAATGAGCTTCATCAGCAATAACTAAATCAAATTTATGATAGTCAATCGGTGAAATAGGTAGATCAGCTGTTTTAACACCACGTCTAGGTAAATGGTGAAAATTCTTAAGAATGTCGTAGTTTACAATTGTCCATTTTTTTACAGTAAGATTACTTCCGTCAACAACACTGATATTATCTGGAGAATCATAGTTTGAAATCTCAATTTTCCAGTTAAGTTTAAGTGATGCTGGACAAACAACCAATATTTTTTTGAATTGACCTTCCATAGCCGCAATAATAGCTGACGTGGTTTTACCAAGGCCCATTTCATCGGCCAAGATAAATTTATCGTTTGTCAATAATTTTTTAATCGCTGTTATTTGGTGCGGTTTTGGGTCCCTTTCATATTTTGTTGGGTCAATTTCTGGTTCAGGTCTGCTAACTTTAACACATTCCTTTGAAATATAGAAGGTGTAGTATTGATCACAACCCTCTTCAAAACAACCATAAATGTGTAAAAAGTTCTCCTTTCTGCTAAGTAATTTGTTTATGAATATCTTGTCTGGTATAAAATCTAGTTTTAATTGCTCAGCAATAAAAGGTCTACAAGATTTACTAATGTCGAATAATTTGTTAACAACAACTGGATCAACATTACCGTTTTTAATAATGTAATCACTTTGGTTTTTTGTTGGTATAAAACTTTTACTCGTAAAGTAGGTCTTTTGTATACCCAATATGTAGTCATTTGACCCTTTATATGTTTTTAATATATCCAGCGCTCTCTTTTCTATCGGTAACTGCATTTACGTTCCTTTTCCTTTAATTTATTATTATCTAATAATAATAAATTTTTCTGACAAAGTCAATTCATTAATAAATCAAAGTATTTATATGAAAAGAACAATGGAAAGAAAAACTAGAATACCAAATACAAGGTTGAATAGGTTTTACGATGAAGAGGATTTTCAACTTGAGCTTGATATGGCAACAGAACTAATCGAGGGGGATATGAACTTTACTGTTGTTTTATTTAGAGTTGACAGAGTTAACACCCAAATGGATGACGTTTACGGTGAAAGTAATGTAAACGATATTAGATTTTTATCACCAGTTGAATTAAAAGTTATACTTAGCCTTGAAAACGGTGAAAATAAATCATACTCACCAAACGGAAATTTAAGGTACCAAGACTATGGTAATCTTGAGTTTACTGTTTTACAAAAACAACTTGACGAAAAAAATGCTGAGATAAGTTACGGTGATATTATCGGTTATTCTGACAGACAAAATAATTTTAAATATTTTACTGTGTTTGATGACGATACTGTAAATACGGATAACCCAAGTACTCAATTTGGTTATTCTGGTTATTTTAGAAGAATAAAATGTACAAACGTTGATCCTAACGTATTTAAAGGGGTATAATTATGGCTTTACCAGGTTCATTTAAAAAGAAGATCAATCTAACACAACAACGTGCTAACATCGAGTATCCTTACTCAATGCAAAGCGGTGCTGCTGAAAATATGAAAGATATGATCATCAACAACGATACCTACCTACCAAAAGGTGTTATGCATATTGATTTGGATAGGGGTTTTAAAGATTTTGTAACTAATCAATTGGCAATTTCAATTGATGGTGAAAAAGTCCCTGTGTTTATGATGGGTATTCAAAAATGGAACGAATTTTCACAAACATGGAAATTTTCAGATGAGTATAAAAATTTAAAAATACCTTTTGTTAATATTGTTAGAAACCCAGATACGAAATACGGCACAAACCCTTCTTTGATTTATAATATACCAACTGGTAGACATTATACATATGCGGAAGTACCTACTTGGGATGGTAATAAAATGGGGGTTGATGTTTATAAAATACCTCAACCAATTCCAGTTGATATTACCTATGATGTTAGAATTTTTGCTTATAGACAGCAAGAACTAAACAAATTTAACGCCACTGTTTTAAAAAATTTTCAAAGCAGGCAGGCATATACTGTAGTTAACGGACACTATATACCAATTGTGTTAGAAGACTCTTCAGATGAAAGTCAAGTTACTGACCTTAATAATAAAAGGTTTTACGTACAGTTATACAATTTTAACCTACAAGGGTTTATATCAGATCCCGATGATTATATTGTAACACCAGCGATTAGTAGAACTTTTACAATAACGGAAAATACTTAAAAATAAATAAAGAATTTTAAAAATGAAGAGGTATTCTGGTTTTTTGGTAAAAAATCTGATATTTATGAATAAGATAAAATTAAATAAATAAAATTAACTAAATATGGCAAACAAAGTTTATGCATCTCCAGGTGTCTACACAACCGAAAAAGATTTAACATTCACAACTGAGACAGTTGGTGTTACAACATTAGGTGTAGTGGGTGAAACCTTAAAGGGTCCAGCGTTCCAACCAATATTCATCAGAAATTTTGATGAATTTAAGACTACTTTTGGTGGTACTAATCCAGAAAAATTTAAAAATACACAAATTGTTAAGTATGAATTACCATACATAGCAAAACAGTATTTAACACAATCAAACCAATTGTATGTTACAAGACTTTTAGGATTATCTGGCTATGATGCTGGTATGGCTTGGGTTATTAAAACATTAGGTGCATGTGATGAATCAACATTATCACACACTGGTATTACACAAACAACCATTAATTTTAAAGTTGACACGAATAACAATAGTTTTTATGTTACTGGTAACTCTGGTAACACCGATCTTATTGATTATATCGCTAACTTAACTGGTGTTGCTACAACTGACTTTGACACCGTGTTTAACCAATTCTTTACAACTGTTGGTAGTTACATTAATGCTGATTTCTATAACGGAAACGCTTTATATTGGGGTCTTTTGACTGACGATATGGATACTGATTTAACGGTTGATGCGGCTACACATGGTATAACCCCAGTTTATATTGACGCATATGAATTACCGTTCACAGTTCCAACAAGTGATAGAGACGCTTATATTTTAAATAATGAGTTAGCGTACAATACCGCTACCGAGACATACAGTGGACCATCATTTGCTTTATATTGCCATACATTTACAGGTGCTGGTGCTCACACACTTAACGGTAAATTAGAATTGTTCACTGTTACGTTAACAGCTGATCCTTTCGCTGAAGGTCACAACAAAAACGTTGCAACCGTTAGAAGTAGAGGTACTTACACTTCAGATGTGTTAGGTTATAAAGTTAATTCATTAGATATGGTCGCTCCAACAGGTGTTGTTAACGACCCATATTTAGCTTTTGATTTAACTGGTACAACAGCAAACCCAACTGGCGGTACATTCTCTTATACAGTTTCTTTAGATAGCACAAAATCTAACTATATCAAAAAAGTAATCGGTACTACACCATCTGACAAAGATTCTCAAATCTATGTTGAGGAAGTTTATGATAACTCTCTGAAATTTGGTTGGTTAAGTGGTAAAATTAAAGGTTTATACAGTGAATTAACATCTGTTAATAACTGGGATCACTATAGATTCCAATATCAATCACCAGTAACACCTTTCTTTGTATCTGAGTTAAGAGGTGGTTTACCACAAAGATTATTCAGATTAATTTCAATTTCTGACGGTACAAGTGCTAACACTGAAATCAAAGCTTCAATCGCTAATGTTGATTTATCTAAGAAAACTTTTGATATCTACATCAGATCATTTAGCGACACAGATAGAGCTGTATCAATAATTGAAAAATTTGTTGATTGTACGATGGATGAGTCATTAGACAATTTCGTTGGTAGAAAAATAGGTACAATTGATAACAAATACCCATTAAAGAGCGCTTATGTTGTTCTTGAAATGGCTGTAAACGCACCAACTGATGGTGTACCAGCTGGTTTTGAAGGTTACGAATTTAGAACAAATAGTGCTAGTGGTTACACAGCAACAGCTGTTCCTGAAATGCCTTACAAATTGAAATATTATGCACCTGGTGACACAATTTACAACCCACCATTTGCTAATGCTACAGTTTCTAGTGGTGATAGAGTAACTAAAAACTATTTAGGTTTCTCAAGCCAATTTGGATTTGATAAAGACCTATTATTGTTTAAAGGTAAAATTAGTATCTTAGGTGACAACGCCTACAATACTGGTGATGATTATACAACAAAAACAAAAGGTTTCCACATGGATATCAATGCTAGTACCATTGTTGACTCTGTTACTGGAGAACAAGTTTTTGCGGTTGGTGTTGCTTCATTTGTTGACCCAATTGTGGTTGACGGAACAACAACTCACCCTTATAATAACATGAGAACAAGAAAATTCACAGCTTTATTTGCTGGTGGTTTTGATGGTTGGGATGCTTATAGAGTTAACAGAACAAACACAGATGAGTACAAAATCGGTAGAACTGGTTTCGTAGCTGGTACATTCGATACATTTACAAATGTTGAGTACGCTGAGTTATTCGGTACTTCTGACTACTATGCAACAATGTACGGTATCAGAACATTCCAAAACCCAGAAGAAACCGCTATCAACATCTTGGCAACTCCTGGTATTGACGTGTTAAACAACACTGATTTGGTTAGAGACGCTATTGAAGTTGTTGAAGAAAAGAGATTGGATGCGATTTATTTACCAACATTACCTGATATCAAGTTGTTAAACAACAACAACCCATCAGATACTGAAAACTGGTATTTTGCTGAAGATATCGTTGATGAATTAGAAAACACTGACATCGATTCTAACTACACTGCGGTTTACTATCCTTGGATACAAATCACAGATACAGACAATAACGCAAACTTGTATATCCCACCTACTGCTGAGGTAGTAAGAAATATGGCTTATACAGATAACGTAGCGTTCCCTTGGTTTGCAACTGCTGGTTACAATAGAGGTTTAGTTAAATGTAATAGAGCTCGTATAGTTCTTGACCAAGAAGCAAGAGATATTTTATATCCAGGTAGAATTAACCCATTAGCGACTTATTCAGACGTTGGGGTTGTTATCTGGGGTAACAGAAACTTGCAGGTTAAATCAAGTGCTCTTGATAGATTGAACATCAGAAGATTGTTGTTACAAGCGAGAAGATTGATCATGAGTGTATCTAAGAGATTATTATTCGATCCAAATGATACCACAGTTAGAAATCAATTCTTGTCTTTGGTTAACCCAATCTTGGATAACATCAGAAAAGAAAGAGGTTTAACAGACTTTAGAGTTAGCGTTGCAATGGACGTTGAAGATAACGATAGAAATACTTTAAAAGGTAAAATCTTTATCAAACCAACACCTACTTTGGAATTCATTGAACTTGAATTTACAGTAACTCCACAAAACGTATCATTCGATAACATATAATAAAACTGGGGGTGCCTTAATAGTACCCCCATATTTTTTTACCACAGGTGGTTTTCCGCTAACGGTAAAAAAGAAAGTAACAAAGAAAAAATAATATATAGTACATATATAGAATAGAATATAATAAGTATTATATTATAGTACTATAAGAATAGAGTACTTTGGTTAAGACCCTTAACAAAAATAAGATAAAAACAGGCAAAAGTCAAGTATTTTGAAATATTTTTTTAAAAAGGTGTACAAAAGCAAAAACAAAGATATTTATTAATAAACAATAAAACAAAATTAAATAAAGAAAAAATATGGCTAACTTATTAATGAAAATGCCTGTTCCTTACGAACCAAAAAGAAAGAACAGGTTTATTTTAAGATTCCCAAGCTCACTTGGAATTAACGAGTGGTTTGTAATCTCTACGTCAAGACCAAAAATTGCAATAAACGAAGTTGAGATTCCTTTCTTAAATACATCTACTTGGGTTGCTGGTAGATTTACTTGGGATGCTATTGACGTTACGTTTAAAGACCCTATTGGTCCTTCAGCTGCTCAAGCATTAATGGAATGGGTTCGTCTACACGCTGAATCTGTAACAGGTAGAATGGGTTACGCTGCTGGTTATAAAAAAGATATTGAATTAGAAATGCTTGATCCAACAGGTGTTGTTGTGGAAAAATGGATCCTTCAAGGTACATTTATGACCAACGTTGACTTTGGATCGTTAGAATACAGCGATGACGAAATCGCAGATATCACCGCAACATTGAGAATGGACCGTTGTATATTGGTTTACTAAGATTTGCAATTACATTTTACAAAGAGGGGACGCTATGCGACCCCTTTTTTTTTATCCATTAAGCAATTTGCTGTGCTTTTCAATAAAAGTGTTAATTCTTTCGGTTAGCACCTTCTCTTTATCCAACTCATGTTCCCAAATGACCAACAAGGTGTATGTTAGGTCAAATTTGACGATTTTAACCTTATACTGATCATTCTTTAAGTTTCTTCTTTGAAAGGCGTATTTTGGCTCTGGATTGTGTTTTTTACAACAATGAAAAAAACAACCATGAGTTTCAACTAAAATGTTGTGTTCGGTTAATAAAAAATCAAATTCTCTCTTCTTAAAGACAAAATGTTGTTCAAATTTAACACCTAAACTTGTAAGTATTTCAGCAAAAGATACTTCAAGATTTGAGGTACCACCCATTTTTTTAAATAATTTTCCAATTTTTCTTTTCTTTTTGGTCATATGTGCGTATTATTATAATAAGTACCGTCAAAAAACGAGTAAAGGGTAAATTTTGAAAAAAATACCGTTTACACTATTTAATAATGTACTATAATTAATTTAAATAAATAAGAAATATGGATAACGGACAACAAGTTTACTTTGAACCAGCACATGACGTAATTGGTTTACCTTCAGGTGGTAAATTTTACAAAAATAAAAAAGACACCATTAAGGTTGCGTATATGACCGCTGCTGATGAAAACATTTTGACATCACCAAACTTATTGCAAAGTGGTAAGGTGTTAGATATTTTATTGGAAAAAAAGATTTTAGATAAAGATATCAAAGCTGGACAATTATTACCAGGTGATAGAAACGCTATTATCTTCTTTTTGAGAGCCACAGGTTATGGTGAAATTTACCCAGTGGAATTAACAGACCCTAAAACAGGGGAAAAATTTATCGAGGATATTGATATTAGTCAATTACCAACAAAAGAAAATAGTTTACAACCAGATGAAAACGGTGAATGTTCATTTACACTACCAAAGTGTAAGAAAACAGTTAAGTTTAGATATTTGACATCTGATGAGGATGATAAATTGGTTAAAGAGGATCAGGCAAGAACCAAAAAGATGGGTTCAAACGCTATTAGCCAATTGATGACACTTAGATTACAAAGTCAAATCACTGAAGTTGATGGTATTAGAGAAAAGGCTGCAATTGCCCAGTTCATTGACACTATGTCACCAATGGATTCTGCTGAATTTAGGAAGCACTTATCAGATAACGAACCAGGTCTTGATTTGACCATTAATGTAGAAGCTCCAAGTGGAGAGTTTTTTTTTGGTGAACTTCCTATTACAGCCAAATTTCTTTGGCCTTACGTATGAGTATAGAAACCAAATGATGTACGAATCGTACATATTGGTTAAGCATGCTAATTTTACTTATTCAGACGTAATGGTTATGCCAGTTTTTGAGAGAAGGAAATTTATTGATATCTTGATGGAAGAAAACGAAAAAATAAAAGAAGCAAGAGAAAGAGAGATGAATAAAGCGAAAGCTGGAAGAAGATAAATAAAACCCACTATCAAGGTGGGTTTTTTGTTTTATTCGATATTTATATTAAAATACGTTTATGAAAAAATATGTTATAACAGAAGCTCAATTAGAAAAGATAGTTGAGAATCTTAGTGAGATAAGTTGGCCTTGGAGTAGTAAAGTTAAGTTTAAGGATTTACCAAACGAAGATATGACTAATGTAAAACCTTTAAGCTTCCAAGAGTTTATAGCAAAATCTGAAGAAGATTCACAAAATGACCCAAATGTTGGTGGACCTGACATAAAAGCAAATGTTCAAGCGCAAGTTAGCGCTAATAGGGCTGATGCTTATTTAGATAAAGCCGAAGACCACTTATTAAAAATTGCTGGTAAACACTATAGAAATATTAGCTCGTACACATTAATGTATGATAAAAGTGTTTTGGGTGATGGTGAGGATTTAGCGGCAATTATTATTACAATAGCATATTTTGTTGATAAAAAGAAATATCAGGACGTTAAACTTAAGTATGATAAAAATTTAATACACTTAAATAATAAAAATTTAAGAGCGCTTTTATCGGATGATTTTACAAAAACACAAGTAAAAATAAATGTGGACCCAAATAACCCAGATGATATTAGAGTACATACTTTAAATAACACGATTGTTATACACACAAATAAACAAAAAGTTACGAGGAAAGTAGAGATCAATAATATATTACCGTCAACAATAGACAAAATTATAGCCTATTTTAATGATAGAAGTAATTTGGATTTTGTTAATAAAGCGCTACCAAAAAAAATAAGAAATATTAGAAAAAGTGGTGGCCAGATAATTGTTACCTATTAATAATGCAAGGGGATATAGCATCAGCGATAGATGAAATGGTTAAAAAGTTGCAAGTTAACACAGCAGCTTCAACCGATTCACAACAAATGATTGAGGGGTACGTACAAGATGTAATTGATGCGTATAACGATGCTATTGCCCAGAAAAAAGAAATGTATAGATGGGATTCTAAGAATGAGGGTTTATACGCTTATTTTAAAAGAATCCAAGCTGAAAAACATAAACTATATAAAGAAAGACAAAAAAGAAAGGAAAATTTAATATTTCTTCAAGATCAAATAAACCTTTTTAAAGAAAAAGAAAACGAGGCGATAAAAGATAATAAAACGCAATTAAGCCAAGAGCTATTTAAAAAAAGGGTACAACTTGAAATTGAAAAAAATATTAAAGATGCAATGGATGACGTTGCTGATTCTGTTCAATCAAGCGCCAAAGGTGGTAACCCATATGTGGTAATAATAATGCTTGTTGCTAAATTAGCGTGGAGTGCTTTAAAAGCTTTATTTAGAGTAGCTTTAAGTATCGTAAAAGTTGCTTTTTCTTTTGCAAAAAATTTACTTGATTTTGAATTTGGGGTTGCTGCGGTTTATGAAAAATTTTTAGAAATGCAAAGATTGGTTGGTCGTGTTGCGGCTGACTCTGGCTTAATTGCAAGTGAATCTAAAAATTTTTTAGATCAGATGCCAACAATAATGAACGAAGTTTTAGATGTTGGTGGTACCATTGAGCAAGTTGGTGAGGCTTACGATGCCTATAATAGATTAACAAACAGGAATAGAGTTTTTAGTGGTACTGAATTTAAATCAATAATTGAGCTAGGTTTAGGTACAGGGCTTGGTGTTGATGCTGCTGGTGAACTTATAGGTAATTTTGAAAACCTTGGATATTCTTTAGACAGAACATTAAAATTCACCGATTTTGTTAGAAACAAATCAATGTCGGTTTCTCAAAACCAAACAACGATTCTTAAGAAAGCTGGTGAATTGGTTGTTGAATTAACTGGTTTTGGTATTGAGAAGGGTTTAGAAGGTATGACCAAACTAATTATCAAAACCCAAAAAGCTAGAATTGATGTTAAAAAAAGTGTAGGGGCGTTTAAAGACGCTTTTACTGATCCAGAAACAGCAATTGAGGCGGCTGCAACAGCCAGATTACTTGGCGGTAAATTTGCTTTTTATTTTAGCGACCCAATGATGTTGATGGCTAAAAGTATTGAAGACCCTTTACAGTTAACAGCTGATTTAATGGAAGTTGTTAAAGGTAAGGCTTTTAAAGGTAAAAACGGATTTCAAATATCACCAGCTGATCGTGAATTAATTAGGGAGTTTGCAACGGCAATGAACCAAGATGCTGACGAATTATTTAACGCAGCGATTGAGGATGCTAAATATGAGGATAAAATAGAAGCTTTAAGAAAAAGAGGTGTAGCGACATTTGGTTTAAATGATGACCAAAAAGATTTATTGACAAACCTAATGACAATGAATGAAGATGGATCTTATAGTATAAGGTTATCAAATGGGGTTATACAAAATTTATCTGAAACCCCAAGCACCTCAGAAATATATGGTATTTTAAATCAAGAGAGAAAAAACGAACAGTCTGCGTTACTTAGAAAAACATTGGCGGAAAGATTATCAATTGTACTCGATAGATTCTCAATCGGATTTTCACAATTTTTTGTTGAATTAAATAATCTTTTTAATAACCATAATACAATTGGTGATCTTGATAGTTTGGTCAAAGACATATCAACTGGTATGATTGAATTTATACATGGTATATTTTCTAGCTCTGGTTCTTTTCGTGAAACTATTATGCACGGTTTAACAATTTTAACGGATTTATTTGGTAAAATATTTAATATTTTTAAAGACCCTAAAAAAGACATCGGTCAAAAAATTGGTGAATCTGGTGCGCTAATTTTAGGCTTTTTTGTTAGTGACATTGTCCCATATTTTCAATACGCATCGGGTACAATTATAGAAGGTCTTGGTAGCTTTTTTGAATCCGACTCAATGAGAAGTTATGGATTAAAAATGAAAGAAAAGGGTGTTTTATCTGGTGGCCAAGACAGTTTTTTAGCGAAAGAAGCTTTACCTGGCTTAATTAACGATATTATACAATATAACGATTCTACCGATGATATTGAAGATAAAATTGATTTAGGTAAATTAACAGACTTAAAAACAAAAATTGAGGATGCCAATAAAGGTGTTAAAAAAAATGAACCGAATACGATGATACCCACACCTAGTTTTATGAATTATGGTCAAAATTCATCAAACGTAAATATACCCTTTAAAAAAGAAAGTCAATTTGGTGTAACCTTATTTGATCCAACAAGGCCTGTTGTTTTTGCAAATGGTCAATTATTACAAGGTAGAAAAGATGACGCTATTTTATTTTTTGACGAAAAAGCTAATCAAATTGCTTCAGTAAAAAAACCAGTTGTTAAATTAAATTTAACTGGTACAATAGATTTAACAAAACATGATTTGGATAATAATGGTGTTAAAGATGCAACGAATATTGTATCTAAACAAATAATAAATCAAATGGTCTACAATTCATAATAAAACAGAATGTTTAATATTTATAGTTAAGCAATAATCATTAAATTTAATATATGGCGCAAGCGGATTTTTTTAACAATTTGGACGGGGCTTTAAACAAGTTAACAGATGCCAGAAAAAAGGGTATTATAAGCCAACAACAAGAAGAGGACCACATCAATAAGATGTTGTCTATGTATGATGCCATAAATGCTAAAAAGGCTGCTGGTAGAGAGTGGGATTTAAAAACACAATCAATATGGGGTAATTTAAAAAGATTTGCCAAGGAAATGGCTGAAGATGCTGATAACCTTAAAAAAGCTAAGAAAAATCTTAAAAAAACCGAAGATGAAATTGTTAATCTGGGTAAAGTTGCTAACGAACTTGAAAAAAGGGGTAATAAAGAAGCGGCTAAATTAGTTAAAAAGAAAAAAGAACAAAAGGAACTTGAAAAAGAAATACAAGAAGTAAATTATCAAACAGCTAAAGGTTCCGTAAGTGGTTTGGGTAAAGCATTTGATTTATTTGGTAAAGTTGGTGGTACATTAACTAACATATTTGGTGGTTTATTTAGTTTGTTTGGTAGTATTTTGGGTGTTGCTTGGGATATTGGTAAAGCAATTTTTAAAATCATCTTCCCAATAGAAAGAGCTTGGAAATTGTTTTTGGAAATGCAAAAAGTCGTAGGTGCCTTATCCGCTGATATTGGTATGACGAGTAAAGAGTATTACCAGTTATTAGATGCAATGCCGACAATATACAACGAAATACTCGAGTATGGTGGTAAAATAGAAGACGTTGGCAAGATCATAAAAGGCTTTAGTGAAGCAACTGGTAAAAACAGAATTTTTAGTACTAAAGAAATTACTGATATTGTTAATCTTGGTAATAGTACTGGATTAGCTGTTGAGGGTATAACCAAAATGGTTGCTGAATTTGATAATGTTGGATATTCATTAGGTACAACACTTAAAGTTGCCCAAAAAGGTAGAAATGAAGCTGCTAGATTTAATATTAATCAAACAAAATTATTACAAACAACAACAGATGTTGTTAAAGCTTTAACAGGGTCTGGTTTTGGTAGAAGCGTTGAGGGTTTAACAAAACTAGCCGCTAAAGCCGAATCATTAAGATTTAACTTAGCCGAATCAATTAAATCATTTAAAGATGCTTTTTTTAGCCCAGAAAAGGCCGTAGAAGCTGCGGCTAAGATACAAGTTCTTGGTGGTGAGTTTGCACAAATGTTTGGTGACCCGTTCCAATTAATGTACGATTCGATGAACAATGCGGACGGTATGGCCGAAAAATTAATAACTTCAGCAAAAAGTTTAGCTATTAAAAACAAAAATGGTGATTTTATAATACCACCAGCGCAACGTCAAATATTAAGAGAGACCGCTGAAGCACTTGGACAAAATTATGATGATATTGTTAATGCTGGTATAGAGCAAGCTAAAACAGCTGACAAATTAAATAACTTAACAAAAACTACAGGTTCTTTAATCGGTTTTAGCGATGACGACCAACAGGCATTGGCTAATTTAATGACAGTCAACGATAAAGGTCAATATGAAATTAAAATGGCTAACGGTGTTAGCCAATTAGTTAGTAACATAACAAGCCAAGATCAATTAAAACAAATATTAGCACAAAGAACCGCTAATGACGAAGCTGCAAAACAAAGATTAACCTTACAGGACAGATTTAATAATATATTAGAAAGATTCGCAATTGGTTTAACACCTTTATTTACGGAATTAAATAAGCTTTTAGCTGATAGTGGGTTATTAAATGAAATTGAAACCTTAGGTAAAGAAATAGCCGCAACATTAATACCGCTTATGAGGGACTTATTTAGCCCAGGTGGTAAATTTAGAACTGGTATGGATATGTTTTTAGCTGGTTTTAAGGGTTTTATTACAGACATAAGAGCTATTATGGGTGATAAAAACAAAAGCTTTTTTGATAAAATAGGTACCATATTCGATAAAGTTATACGTTTTGTTTTAGATGGTGTTATGCCATACGTAAAAGTTATTTTTGGTGAAATACTTAAATCTATGAAAGAGGTGCCATACGTTGGTGAATCTTTATGGAAAGCTGGTATTAAAATGGAAATGGGTGATGAAAAAACAAGAAAAATAACAGAAAATATTGGTATTGATAATAAAGGTGCTTTAACAGAAATCGTAAAAAACTTTAGAAAGGAAGATGAAGATTCTTCTTTTTTTGGTGATTTTTTTGGTGGACTAGGTAATGGTATTATGGGTGTTCTTGATGGCGCTGGTGGATTAGTTACTTCAGCCATGGGTATGGAAAGTGTTGCACAAGATTTTTATCAAACGTCTGGTGCAAGATTTAGAAGAAGCGGTGCTGATTTTGCTGACGCTTTTACTGGTGGTAATGAATATAAACAAGCTTTAACAACTGAAGCTTTAAAAGGTGGTGGTTATACGGATAGAAAATTCTTAGAATTAGCTGGTCTCGATGCTGTACCTGAATCAATGGGTGCTGAAATGTCACAAGTGCAAGATGCTTTGGCTTTATCAAACGGTAAAATATTATCTGGAAATGCTGGATCAGCAATGGCGTTAATTTCAGAATTAAACGCCAATAAGTATTCAAACGCTACTAACTCTAGTGAACAAACAATTACAGTTGTTGTGAATGGAGAGATTGAAGCAAAAACTAAAAGCGGGGTACAAAAAATAAACGCTAAAGAGTTTTATGATTCAGATCCTGTTATGATGGGTGAATGGATAAAAAGAACTATGTCACAAAATGATGGTGGTACCGCAAATTATATTGTTGATTTTGGTATTTCACCGATATAATTCTTAATAAAAAACAATTTGAATAATATTTATAATATATGAGCTTAAATAGTATATCGGGACAGTTTAGAAACGTGATCCTTAATTTAAATTTACAAGCACCACCTGATGTTGTAACTGGTTTAGTTAATCTAACTAATTCGGTAACAGTTAACGCTTATTTAAGTTCGTTAGGACAAGACGCTGCTATACATTTTTATAATGTACAAAACCCTGGTAATGTTGATACAGACGGCATACCAGCAAGAATAGCTAATCTTAATAAAACATTAAATACACCAGTTGATATTAATGCTGGTTTATTAGATACGACAGCGAGTGGCGCTTATGTTGCCGCTTTAGTTAATAGTAAGGGTCAATTAACAGTTATAAACGATTTTGCTAACTTAAACCCTGGTGATGTATTAACAGAAGCTGTTGCACCAAGAACTTTAGATTTATCACACACATTAAACACACCTACAGATATTACTGCTGGTGTAAATGACTTAACACCTAACGCTGCGTTTGCCGCTCAATACCTTTCAGGTAGAGGTTCATTTACCGTTGTAAATGATTTTGTAAACGTAAACCCAGGTGATGTGTTAACAGATGCCGTGGCACCAAGAAATTTGGATTTTGCCATGACTTTGAACACACCAACGGATATTACAGCTGGTGTAAATGATTTAACACCTAATGCGGCTTACGCTGCCCAATACCTTTCAGGTAAAGGCGCTTTTACTGTAATCAATACATTTGCTAATATAAACCCTGGGGATGTATTAACAGATGCCATCGTACCAAGAGCTTTAGATCTTGCTATGAATATTGGTACCCCAACGGACATTACCGCTGGCGTAAATGATTTAACACCTAACGCTGCTTATGCGGCTCAATACTTGGCTGGACTTGGAACATTTAGTGTTATCAACACATTTAATGTTGTTAACCCTGGTGATGTTTTATCAGATGCTATCACACCAAGAACACAAAACTTTGCACAAACATTAAATACACCAACGGATATTACCGCAGGTGTAAATGATTTGTCGCCCAACTCTACTTTAGCTGCACAATATCTTTCAGGTAAAGGTACATTTGTTGCAATCACAACATCACCTAACGTAAATCCTGGCGATGTATTAAGTGAGGCTATTACACCAAGGACACAAAACTTTGCACAAACATTAAATACACCAGTCGACATTACGGCTGGGTTGACAAATTTAAGTGGTGCTTATGCTGCGCAATATCTTTCAGGTAAAGGTACATTTGTTGCAATTACAACATCACCTAACGTAAATCCTGGTAATGTTGTTACTGATTCAGTGATACCAAGAAACTTAAACTTTTCACATACACTCAATACACCTACAGATATTACAGCTGGTCTTACATCATTAAGTGGTGCTTTGGCCGCTCAGTATTTGGCTGGTAGAGGTTTGGACAGTGTTATCAATGACTTTATAAACGTAAACCCTGGTAATGTTGTTACTGATTCACTTGCACCAAGAACTTTGGATCTTGCAATGAATTTAAGCACGCCAGCTGATATCACCACTGGTATTTTTGATTTAACACCATCAGCTTTAATAGCAACACAGTATTTGGGTGGTAGAGGTTTAGATACAACAATCAATAACTTTAATGTTGTTAACCCTGGTAATGTATTAACAGACGCACTTGCGCCAAGAACATTGAACTTATCAATGACGTTAAATACGCCAGCGGATGTTTCTGCTGGTTTAACAGCTTTATCACCAAGTGCTTCAATCGCTGCACAATATTTGGCTGGTAGAGGTACCTTAGCACAAATAAGCACATTTTCAAATGTTAACCCTGGTGATGTTGTTACGTTAGCTGGACCAATAATGATTAGCTTGTTCAACAAAAACATGGTTAAGGATCCAACAGATCCAACCGATGCGTTTACATTGGCTAATCCAGGTATTGTACCAGTTGGTTCACAAACAATTATAAACGATTTTATTGTACCAAACCAAGCTCAATTATCTGGTTTAACACCAAACTACACAACTAACATAACAACCAATAAATATGGTGCGGAAAACGTTGTTGTATATGAAATTTTACAAAATTTATTACTAAATCAAGCCCCAAACACACCACAAAATCCATATCTTACTGAAGACAAGCTAAGTAATGCCGATCCAACAGAAATAAGAATGGGTGATTTCTTAAACGTGCCAACGGCATCAACACCGTTAAGCGCTTTATTGGGCGCTGATTTGGATATTGCAAACTTACTAACAGAACCAACTTTAAAGAATGACACTTTATTAGCACAAATAGCGGCTTTAGAATTAAAGTTTCATTTAAACACAAGATTATTAGCAAAAAGTGCACAAGAAGTTGCTGGTTTAACAACCATCGATGACATGTTAACAAATCCACTTAAAGTTATTGAATTTATTAAAGACCCATCATCAATTCTTGAAAGGGGTAATGCCGATATTACAACATTTAAAGGTGGATTGGGTAAATTAGCGAGTTTTATTTCGGACATTGGTGGTTTGGGTGGTTTAACATCTGCTTTTTTTACCGATGACTCAATTGTTTTAAGACCATCTTGTTTCGGTGATTCAAATATTGAAAATAAACTTGATAATAGGGTTATTGATAGATTAGATGAAACAGGTAGATCACAAAGATTTTTTCTATTTTCAAATTTAGGTAATAACAAATATTCCCCAGATTATACAAGTAAAATGGGTGCTACTGATAGAAGAATATTTGAAAGAACAACTAAAGCACAAAAAGGTACTGAGGACGTTGTTTTTAAACCTTATATAACAACAGGTAAAAATGTTAGTATATTTAATTTATTACAAGATAATAACGGTTTACAAGTTAAGAGTAATAGTGAATTAACAAGGTCTATTAGAATAAACGATGGTGTTCCTGATTATTATGTAGAACCAGGTGTTGAAAATGTTTCTAAATACGGATCAATACAAACATCATTTATTTGGAGAGGTAGCACTGATGAACAACGTTGGACAATAGAAGACGGTAAAAATGGTGTACTTAAATGGGATTCTTTAGGTAAACTTGACGATGATATATTATCCAGAACAATGGGCGGGGATCCAAATGACCCAACCTCAACTGGTAGATTTAGAGATTGCTCAATAATGGGGGTTACACAACAATTATTGAAATCTGGTACAAGTAATCGTGCAATAAGATCTATTGACCAAACTAAAACTAAATTTACCGATGGTTATCATTTTTCCCCAAAAAGCTCTGGGGTTATTACACCGTTTAAAACACCAAGAAAAAATAAAAAAGATGAGGTTATCGGGTACACTTATTTAGTACCTGGTTTAGATACAGCTGGTAAAAGAGATGACGAAAGAATGTACAATGAGGTTACTCTTTGTAGAGCCTGGACAAAAGCAAAACCATTTTCAAAGATAACGGATCTTATTAGATGGAAAGAGTTAAATAGAAAAGAAAGAAATTCTGTATTGGATAGATACGGAAACTTAAATATACACCCATCAGCGCTTAACGTTAACGAAGGTTACGGTAGGTTAGGTGATGGTCTTGGAGACGCTGTTGTTGAGGCTTTTGGTGAGAAAAGGGCCAGAAAATATATGTTCTCCATTGAGAATTTAGCTTGGAGAGATTCATCTCAATTTAATGAATTACCACCTTGTGAAAAGGGTGCTAATGGTGGTAGAATAATGTGGTTCCCGCCATACAATATTAGATTCACAGATGATACAACAACAAACTGGACAACACACCAATTTTTAGGTAGACCAGAACCAATTTATACCTACAACAACACAGAAAGATCTGGCACATTGTCATGGGATATAGTTGTCGATCACCCAACAATAATGAACTTATTAGTAGATAAAGAATTTGCTCAATTAACAGATGGTGAAGTTGATGAATTATTAGCAGCTTTCTGGGCAGGTTGTTTAGATTACGATATTTTTGAATTAGCTAGAATATGGGGTGTGTTTAGTGATAGTGATATTGAGTATTTTAAAAAGGTTATATCTGATTTGGATATTAGATTACCAAATGAAAAAATAAGAACCAAAGTTGAATCATCAGGTAGCTTCAAACAAGAAGGTATTACGATAGAAACCCCGAAATTAGAAACCCAAAAGATAACACAATTTAACTTATTTTTTGAGAATGACATCCCTATACAAAAAAATTCGTATAAAAATCAAGCGAATTTTGTCGTTGACAAATATTCTGATTATTATGATATCTATCAAAATTTAGCTAGAGGACAAAAACTCGATCAAAACTCTGAGTTTAAAGAAGTTGCTGTTGGCGGTGGTTCTAACTTAGACCCATCAGAAAGATTGGCTTGGATTAGATACGATTACACAATAGGTACAAATGCGGCAAAAGAACACCAACACTTTTTTACTACGGATAGAAAAACTTATCCTGGAAAATCTTATGGTTATGAGGAACAGTATTTAAACATTGCAAAAGCTTATTCAGCTAAAAATTATGCAAGCACTAAAGACTATAACTTAAGATTTAGTATGGTTGCACACGCATCACCATCAGCACCTGGCCAAAACTTAGATCAATTACAGAGATATAATGATAAATTAGCGTCAAGAAGATTTGTTTCGGTTACAAAATGGTTAATACTTGATGTCATGTCTGATGATGATGTTAAATGTTACACAACAAATGGTGAGCCTATATTAACTGAAGCGGATGTTGATAAACTACACGGTGATTTAGAAAAATCTAAAAAAATTGTTATCTTAAGGGGTGATATTAATTCTAAACAAGAAATCAGTTTTGATATTGTCTCAAGAGGTCAAACACTTGATGATTTATTTCAGACAAACCCAGAACCAAATGAGTATACAACTTTATTCGGTAGACCACTAAAAACATCTGCTGGTATAGAATATTTTCCAATAAGTTATGGTGATAACAAAACTTATTATATGGTTAAAACTTATGATGAGTTTAATAAAGTAAAAAATAATTTTATACCATCGGTACCAGCTGGAATTACTTCACCGATAAATAGCCAACTTATTGGTACATGTATAGCCGTTAATACGGCACCTTTCCAACAAGTTGCCAGAAGAGAGGCTGACATTGTTTGTGGTAATTTATCACCTATAGCGTCTTTTGCTAGAAGGGTTGAAATTAACGCAACTTTGATTCCAAAAGAAATACCTTTAGAAAGAAAAGAACCACCAGCTGAAACACCGCCATTGTATCGTGAAGAAGAGGTACCAACAACAAACGTAACAAAAAGAGAAATAGCGCAAAGAATACTTAATAAACTATTAACTGAGTGTGATTATTTTGATTATTTATCAGAGGAATCACCTATTATTTTTGATAGTTTAAAACAAAAATTAAAATATTTTAGTCCAGCTTTTCATGCAATGACACCCGAGGGTTTAAATGCAAGATTAACCTTTTTACAGCAATGTATGAGACCTGGTGATACAATCACAAAGGATATTGGTGTTCCAGGTTGTGATGCTAAAAATACGGCATTTGGTAGGCCACCAGTTTCTGTTTTAAGAATTGGTGATTTTTACCACACAAAAATCATAGTTAATAGTTTAAATATTAGTTATGACCCTTTATTATGGGATTTAAACCCAGAAGGTATTGGTGTACAACCAATGTTAGCAAAAGTCAGCATGTCGTTTAAATATATTGGTGGGCAAGGTTTAAGAAGATATGTTGATCAATTACAAAATGCATTAACATTTAACTATTACGCCAACACTGATGTATATGATGAAAGAACTTTTGCTAACACAGATAGAAGAGAAAGAGATTTAATAAATCTAGAACAAGATTTCTTTGCTGAAAATTCATTGGATTTAATACCAATAGTTGCAGCGGCTGAGTTAATAACACCCTCAACCGAAAATTTACCAATACCTTATGGTACAATTGGGGTTGTTAGCGAAAGATTACTACCAAAATTAGCTGGTGGTACTTACTATCATTATTTAACTGGGGCAACAACATTTGACCCAACCAAAGAATACAAGGCGGAAACTTGCGTTATATACCAAGGTCAATATTATGTTAGAAAAGCTAGCCAGTACCCTATTGTTAATGGTGTATATACAAAAACGTTACCAACAGATACAGCAACTTGGACAGCAATAGATCACTCTAATTTTGGTGAGTTTGCATTTAGACAAGAATATGGTAGGTATTACATACAAAGATATGATGTACAATATTATGATTTATTTGATTCATTGTATACAACTTTTGGTGAATACATAACAGCTTTTGGTGGTTTAGTTGGTAAAAAAGAAAGTTTAAATAATACACCAACGGCCAAATATAAAGTTATTGATAATGTATTAAAGAATAAAAACTATAAAAAACCTTTATCTGTTAGTGGTACGACTATAGGTGAAATAATTAATAATATCTCTGGTACTACAATCCCTAGCGTAAGCCTTAGTGGGTTAACGTACTCAGAAATATTTAATACCGTTGCTGAAGAAAAAAGATATTTTGAACTTGGTGACGTGTTTAGACAACACCCGTTTTTCTTAACTAAGAATAATAACAAACCAGAGGAGTTTGAGGCGTTAAAACTTAATTTACACCCACAAGAATACATGTTTAAAATTGGTGACGGTAAAGGCTTACCTTACAATTTTACAGCATTAACTGGTGCTACTAACAACGGTAGAAGTAGTAAATATTTCCAAGGTAGCTTTACAAATGGGTATACTAATAATTTTAATGGTATATCTGAAACAGGTGGTATTTTCTTTAGAGACACTAACGGTATAAAAATATATAGAGATATCATAAGTTCATTTAAAGACGAATTTAGAACTAAAATCGCCACAAACACTTTAGCTTTTTGGTTTAGTCCTGATGACACCCTTAAAACATTTAAATCTTTTTATAAAAACTTAGACACACAGCACATTAAAGATTTTACGTCTTATTTTGATGTTGAGTATACAAAATTCATGTCTATAAAAGATGCGGATGATGAGACAACTATAAACGCTTTAAATGATTCGGTGGCCAAAATGTCAGTTGTATTAGCTGGCTTATCATTACCATTATACGGATATGATGCCACATATTCAGAAGGTAGGGCTAAATTATATGAAGTAATACCTAATGGTAAAAAATTAAAAACACCAGTAACTGGTAGTACTATGTTTGGTTATAACCCTTATGATGAGTACAAAAAATTATCAATAGACGGTGGTAATTTAATTAGTTTATCGGATGTGTACAATATTATTAATGATGCAAATTCTCTATCACCAACGACTGGTTTTACAATAAATCAGTATGCTTCATTAGGTAATGGTTTGTATTTCTTTAAACAAATGAAAAATAACATAGATAATGGTGCATCTGATGATATAATAAAAGAGTACAATAGAAACATGGAGTACATCAAAAAAGTGTTTGGTTACACAACACTTAATGATTTACCAAACCAATACGATTTTGATAACTTCTTACCAACAAATAATATACTAGATTCTAACGGAACAACTGCCACAAACACCTTTAAGTTTGGGCAGGTAACACCACCAGTAACTGGTCCTATAACAAGTGAAAATTTTTCATTTAACCCATATGAATATGGTACGACAGATAGTGCCAGATCACTAGAAACAACTTCATACTCTTTAGTTACAAGAGCAAATGATGGTAGTATATCAAATACAGCTAATAACGTGTATAACGATGGTGTTTATCAAATGAGATATACGTTTGAAAAAATAAACTATGAAGTTTTAGATTTTAGTAATAAGACTTTAGAGGTTATGTTATCTGACCAGTTTGAGAGCAAAAACAATGATATTGATTTAGCTTATACACCGTCTTATGGATTTGATTTACAAGTTAATAATTTGACTGGTGTAACATTAAACCCAACTGGTTCAACAACAGGTGATACAGTTTCTAATATTTTGTTCTATTACGGTGTAAACAAAAAAACAAATTCACAAAATAGTTTTATAAAGGATATAAATTATTACCTATTTAATGATAACAACCCTAATATAACTGGCACAACATTAAATACGCAATTAAAAAATCTTAACACTTTAATGGCTTATGATTATACCATAACAGAAGAGTATGTTAATTCATTACCAGACCAACAAAAAATTAAATTAAATGGTTTTAGTGGTTCCACAAGTGGTATAACAACTGGTGTAACAACTGGTATAACATACGGTGAAACTGTAAAAATGTCAGCAATGCATGAGGTTTTATTCATTGAGTTTTTATATAACTTATACATAAATAAACCAACACATATTGAGGCTATCATGGCTAAAATAGAAAAAACTGGTATTAACCCACCAGCTAGTATTAAAAACGACCCAAAAAGAAGTGAAGCGTATGTAGAGGCTCAAAAGAAAAAGATAAAAAAATCAATTGAGGATACCTTTAAACTTATTGAGAGTTTTGTTAAAAAATACGATGCTGATCTAGGTGATGTTCTGAGTTATATGTCAAATATAAACGACAATACGATTAAAAACATAAATAAAAATGTTTTTGGTGTTGACAATCAAAACAAAGTATTGGGTATATCAGAAATGCGTGCTAAATTGTTTAAAGGTGGTGTAGAGGATTATTTAGTAACATTTAGAGAAACAAGTAAACCAGATCCTGTTATTGTTAAAAACCTAAAACTCTTTACAAAATACAAGAATGATCCTATTATTAACTTATGTACGACAAATGAGGCTGAGTCTATAAAACAAAATGATCAAACACAATTATCAATACTTTACCCAGAGCTTTACCCAGAGCTCTCTAATTAATTATTAATATGGCACTTAGATACTTTAACAGATACAAAACATTGGATAGTGACTCAAAACACATATCCGCACCGTTTATTAAGTTAACTGAAAAAACGACCGATTTATTTACCGTATATAATACAGGTAAAAGTAGGTTGGATAAAATCAGTCAGCAATATTATTCCGTACCATATTACGGTTGGTTGATTTTAATGGCCAATCCAGATGTAGCGTCTAGTGAATGGGAAATACCTGATAATACCACACTTAGGGTACCATATCCATTACAGGATACATTAAGAGAGTATGAGACTAAATTAAAAAACAGGGTAGCGTATTATGGATAATAAATATGATGAAAAGATACTATCTAGTTTTGGTAGAAGGTCGGTTGAAGCAAATAGCGCCATAAAAAATGGCGTTTTTGTTGTTGACCCTAATAAAGTTATTAATAGCGAAAATGATATAATACCTAGGTATGTTAAACAGGAAGATCTTGTTATGTATGCAAATCTTACCGCCCGTTTAAATCCAGATAGTGCTATTATACAAGATGATGCTAGTTTTAACGTTGTAACGATAGGTCAAATAGGGGTTAATTTTATGAACCCACTAAAAGAAGCCACAAAAAACAATGATGGTACCATAAACTTTGATAAAAAAAGAAATAAAGGTGTTTTTACAACAGACTGGAGTGATTTTTTTACCACTAACAGTGATCAGGAAAACTTTTTTGACCCAGAAACATTTGGTATAACAAATATCGATATATCACATAACGCATCAATGACACCTATCATAAAGATAGAATTTGTTGATGTACAGGGTAGGACGTTGCTTGAGAGAGGAAATGACCCAACAAACCCATATAACATTTTTTATAGGTTTCCATACCCGTTATTTAGTTTAACAATAAAGGGTTATTATGGTAAGGGTATTGAATACCCACTATCCATGACAAAAACGTCAACAACGTTTGACTCATCCACAGGTAATTACATAATCAGAGCTGAATTCTTATCAAGAACCTTTTCAATATATAACAACTTCTTGATGGTGTATGCATATTTAGCACCATACATGTATAGAATAGGTGATGCGGGTAGCAACGATTATCTAGGTAAAAGATTATTACAGGGTTTATACGAAAAACAAAACAAAAAATATGAAGCTTTATACGGTGTAACCACTAAAAAGGTTGATGGTAAGCTAGTCATAGACGGCCCAGACGAAAAAAGTAAAAATGAGTTTAGAAAACATTTTTTTGCAAAATACCCATCTATATTAGATATGATTAGAACTAGTAATGTTCTGGGTAAAAACGAATTAGCTTATAATGACGAGCTTAAAAAAATTAATAATGATAGATCTGTTGCTTTAGAGACGTATTCAATATTAGAAGATAAGTTTAATGAGTCTTTAAAACAACAATTACCACTTTGGCAAAAGTTATTAAGACAAAATAAAAGGTCAGTAAATGATTATTATCTTAACGATGATTTAATAACTAGGTTAAATACTGGTAGTTTGGTTAATTTAAAGAATGAAACAATGATCAACGAAACTGGTCAAAATAAAATTGACCCGTATCGTTTAATAAGGGATTACGCTGATACAGTTTCCACAAAAATTGATTTATTTTCTGGGGATGACTATACAACAACCGCTGGCGCTAATATTAGTTTAAAACAAAGTATCATTAATGAAATTAAATTAAAACTAACAGCAGCAGCTGGTTTTAAAAATGAGGTTTCATATATACAAAAAATAGATACTAATAATATAAAAACTATTTTTAATGATGATTTAATACTGTTTAACGATGTTTCATCAACAAACATTGATGACCTTAGAGAGGTATACTTCAGCGATAAATTTTTTAGAGAGGTACATAAAATCATAACAACCAACTTAATTCTTTTCTTTGAAAAGGTTGAGTCAATTACCGAAGATGAACTATTCTTTCAATTACAAGAAAAGATAGGGTTTGTACCAAATATCGACAATGTTATTCGAATATTAATGAATAATATGCAAGTATTTTTAACGTTGTTAAATTTATCAGCTTTAAACTCATTTAGACAAATTGCTGATAGTAACAGTAGACAGAAAATACAATCACTTTTTGGTGAATATGAAATAGACATTAATAACCCAGACATACAAAAATTTTACCCGTTTCCGAATTATTTTCAAAAAGAATTGGACACTGCTAGTAATACATATGTTTTTAAAAAAACGTATCCAGGGAATAGTAAGACAAAAGATTGGTTTGAGGTTCAGTTTACCGAAGAAATTTTTCGTGCTTTAGAGAGAATGACTGCTATTGGTGATAAGCAAATCGACACATCTAGTAGCGAGTCTCAAATATATAACGAAAACATAAGAAACAAAACGGCTATTAAAGTAAGTAATCAGATAAACGGTTTAATATCATCTTTATTGGTTATAAACAACCTTGACCATTACGATACACAACAAACACCAATCGAAACAATTTATGAGTTTGTTGACAAACTAATGTTATATTGTGGTTTTTCGTTCGGGTCAACCGAAAAAATAAACACAAAATTGGTTGACATGATCACAAACCATGAATTTTTAATGCTGGATGATTCAATTAGAAATGCGGATAAAACAAGTGTTAGTGTTTTTTTTAATAACATAAAAAATAAAATTACCCCAACTGCTGGTACAACAGAAACACATTATGATGCTTTTGCCAGAACAATGGCTGGTAGTGCGAATAATTCTATTGGTTTGGTTAACAACATTAACAACATCATTGTTGAAATGAATAAATTAATGGATGTACAATACACAATAGCCGACATTAATTCTAATAAAGAAAAAATAGAAGGTTATATCAATAGTGCAACTAATTTAGAGATATTTAAATCGTTGTATAATTATGATCCTTTAGAGTATAAGAGTAGAAAAAACCCAAACAAGCCAGATAGACTACACGCTGTGTTTTTTAATGGTTTAGATACCCATGATCAAATTGAGGGAAATGACCCAACAATGTTTAATTTACCAACTGAAATTAGGGCAAATTACACACCAACAACAAAAAATAGCAATGGTTTGCACAATAATACTTATGGTATTAATTTAACGGACTATCCGATAGATTTTAAAATTGACAATAAAGTTGCGGCTAATAATGAAAATTCAAACGCACTTGCAATATCGGCTAAAACTGAGGTGTTTAATAAACAGCTTATGCCAGAAAATAAAATTAAAACTCAGACTAAATATAGTAAAATAATAATATAAAATATGGCATTTTATAACAATAAAGATTTTTTAGATAAAAGATATCTGTTAAACACTGATATTGATATAAACGCTATGATGAGTAGTGTTACAGGGGAAACTATTGATGGAACTTTTGATACACTTAAAAAAGAAAGAGATGATGCAGATGGTAGTACTTTAGGTTTTAATACACCTAATAACCACGCTATTTTTGCACAAAATATCGTAAAAGAAATTAATACAGGTAAATTTTTTAAAAGCAGCCAAATGTTTTTAAGACATATTTCTTGCCCATCTAACGTGGGTGGGCCATTAGATCTTAAATTTTTATCAACAGCGTTTAAAACAACACAAGGTTTAGTTGAACTACCGATACACACAATATTATATATTGGTGGTATGTATGATTTTTATTACTATAATGATTATGAAAAAGACACTAAAATCGATCTTGATTTAATAAATGGTTTAAAAGCAAAAAACGGTTATGATTTATTTGATGACCCGATCATAAAAAATAAACATTATGGTTCGTATGTGTATGACGATAAAAATCTTATATTAGCAACAGCACCTTTTGTTAAACCAATCACACCAAGACATATTGATGATTCGGTTAGTAATGGTAGCGATTCTTTCAGTAAAACTAACATAAGTAAAAATTATAGAGAAAAATATTACGATTATAATCTTAATACCTATATATCTTTAAATAATAATATCGCATCACACATACCTTTTAGTGGGTACGGTGTATTAAATAATTATATGAATGCGATGTCATATTTTTTCTTTAATGAAGGTCTTGATGGACAAACAGATGAGGGTACTAATTTAAATGATAACGGTATACCATACCATATTATCGGTAATTTTAAAGGTAATCTAAAAACATTTAAAACATACAATGATACACAAATTAATTTCTTAGCTTCATACAATAGTTATGGAACCACAATCCAACACGATCTTAATGGGATAAAAGCTGCTTTAGATACATTAACAAAAACAATTACGTTTGACACTAATTTTGTATTTTCAAAATCACCCAAAAAAACGGAGTTTTTTTTAATGCTGTCAAAAATTAAAGCTAATTATCTTGGCGGTTATATTACAACAGATTATTTTTTTACATTAATAAAAGACTTATGTACTGTTAATAATTTAAACGCAAAAAATGGTAACGTAGTTTTATCAGATTTTGCCGCCTTATTAATACATTTACTTTTTCACCCAGATGGTGCTGAAAAAGATTCTAGAAGACCTAATAAAACTCTTAGGGTGTTATCATTATATGATGTTGACCCAAATTCCTTCATGCCAGTTATTGCTCATGGAACAAATGTTTTTTTGCAATTAACAGATTTTTTATCAAATATATTAACAGCAACAACTGAAAAACAACATGAACAAATTGGTCTTTTATTATTATCGATATGGTCAAAAGAATTTAACACAGAAAAAAGTTCTAAATTATCATCATTGGATAAACAAGGTACATATGTCGTTTACCCAAGTTGCGGTGGTGAGATAGGTGTTAAAGAATTATTTTCAAATAAAAATTATACCTACCATAAAACAAATAATGTGTCAACCATTATTGGGTCAAACGATTTAGTTGATCCATATGTAACTGGTCTAACGATATCTTCATTTACTAACTACGATGATATAAATAATGATTTATTGGGTGTTTTAAATTTTAATTATAAAACTTTTTATGATTATCTCCCTAATAATGTTTCAATTAATACAATTTATTCAGAATTTTTAGATCAAAAAACTTTAACATCAGCACTTAAATACTCACAAAAGCGCACAATACCAAACTCAATATCGGACAACGACAACTTCTTTTTACCAAAATATAATCAAATTGTTTACAATGACGGTCTAACCACATTAAATATAACAAACCCAATGGTAACGTCAAATCTTGATAGGTATGATGATTTATATATTATTGGGAACACAACCGATCCATCCGCAATTAAAGAATTAAATTTTAATAATAAGAGTCTTGTTTATAATACATCTAAATTATTTTGGTTTGATCAAACTAGAAGTATTTTCCCAAACACAAACGTTTATAGGTCACAAAAGGGTCAACATTTAAAAGATATTAAAGTTATTGATTATTTTGAAACATTACAATATGGTTATGGGGATAATGTGAAGCAATTATATGAATGGGGTGATCCATTAAATGAGGATCTTAGTATTCGTGATTATTCAAAATACCAAACAGACACCAGTCTATATCAAGAAACTTACACAGAATCTTTAGATGGCATTGTAGATATTTTTGGTTTTGATAAATTAGAAGATTTTAGAGCTTTATTTAAAAATTTTGCTGATACAAATACAAAGAATTATTTTACCCAAGCTTTTGATACTTTTAATTTTCAATCATTAATTAAACACACTAATATATTTGGTTATTCAAATTTACCAGAAACTTTAACTTTGGATAGGGCTTATACAAGGGAAGAGATATCAGCTCTTTTATGTGGTTACTCTGGTTATTTTATTGAGTTTGCTTCTAAAAATGATATATCTAAAATATTAAACTACGCACTAACAATTGGGCAAGAAAATAAAGCTAAAATTGTTATTGACGAGTTTATGAACTCTAAAATAACAATTAACAACTATACAACAACGGGATCTTTATATGTTGATAACACTGGTGAAAACCCAGAAGGTCTTAGGTTAAATTCTAATATATTTAATCCGATTATAATGTACGCTAGTGAGACAAGAACAGCGGACAGTATTATTAGTAAGGTCGATTATAGATTGTTATTTAGAACACTATTATTTGGTGATCAACCAGTTAGTCCTTATGACATTAAAACAATACCAGGTAATTATAACGAATTAATTACAAAATATTTGGGTCTTTATTATATAGGTGGTGTTGAACCAACTGTGTCAAAAACTTTATTACCAGAATTAGTAAGAGTATTTTTTATCACCCTAAACATTGAAATAACAGAGGGTAATTTAAAACTGTTAATGCCGTATATAAAAAATTATATAGGTGATATATTCAGCCAACAAGATTTATTATATCGCAACCGTATAAATAGTACGATGTTTGGTTATGACTCTAGTTTTAATAACGCAACAATATTTCCTTCAGCTGAGGGTGCGACTAACAAAATTTACGATTGGACCCTTAATCAATATGTTGTAACAGAAAAAATAGTAAATGGTGTTTTAACAAAGGTTGGTGAGGTAAAATATTTTTATAACACTTTTGATGAAATTAAAGCTGTTGAAAAACTTAAAGAGTTTATCGAATATACCAACAAAAATATTTTAACAAAACAAATAGAAGCTTTTAATACTGGTCTAAAAAAATTCTCTGAATTGTCAAAAACAAAAATTGATGGTTTGGATAAATTAGCGGATTCAAAAAATGTTGATGAGTATAATGAAGAGTTAACCAAATCACAAATTGAACTTAGAACTGGTACGTATTATAGGATAAAAACTTTATACGATAGAAGTGTTTCATTTAATGAAATAGATTTAAACGACCAAAGACTAATTAAAAAGACGAGTAAAGATTTAGCTCAAATTAGTGTAAATGATATACTAAACCACCCATTATTTTTTAACTTTAATGTTGAAACCGATGATACTGATTATGAGAATTGCGTGGACAAAAGAATTACACCAGATGTTACTGAAGGTAAATTAAAAGATCTTTATGATTACGCAATGGTTATTGATAGGGGGAATAACCCTTATGGTAGTAAAGTGTTGGCCAATATTGATGCGCTTAAAAAAGTTATTGCGGATGACTTAAAAAATGTTACGCAAGTTGATAACACATTAAGATCAAAATCAATGTGGTCTGTTTTATCAACCTTAGCAAGCGATCACGAATTCTTGTTATTACCATTAACATCTTATGTTAATTTAAATGGTGCTATCGCTGAAAGCCAGGACCCATTTGAGGTTGCTCATGATATGTTTGGCGTGTTTAATAATCTTGAGATGTTCGATTCAAATCCAGCTTTTATATTTCAGTTAGGTTCTTTGACATCTAATGTATCAGCTGGTAACAAGCAAAAGAAAAACAATTTATCTGAATTTGATTTAAGTAATACATTTTGTTTGGACATAGAAACATCACAATTGGGTACGGATAATCAAGGTATAATACTAGATGAGGGTATACCAAATGATATTTTAAATTCAAATGTCTCTTCATTTATTGTTGATTTTGGTAATAAAAATCAAAACATGTTCCAAAACATCCAACTGTCAACGGATGAATTTGCTAACACAGAAGAGAGTATATTTACCCAGGTTAACTTAGCGTCACCTGAAAACGTTGCTCAATTATCAAGTGGTAAATTATTTACGGCAATGGAAAACAGATCTTATTCTTGTACAGTTACAAGTTTAGGAAATGCTGGTATACAACCTTTAACATATTTTTATGTTAAAAACGTACCTTTATTTTATGGTACATATTGGATAACAAATGTGAGCCATAAGATAACAGCAAACACCATGACAACAACTTTTAAAGGTGTTAGACAACCAATATCAAAAAAACCAACAGCAAACACGTCAATATTGGCACAGTTACTTAGAACCGCTGAAATAAATGCTGAAGCTAGTGGTTATGTTGACCCTAACAACAGAGTTCCAGTAGACACAGATGGTCAGGTTTATGCTTATAATAATAGAGCATCTGTAGCGGGTGGCACTGATAATGGTTTCGCCCTATTTTCACAAGCTGAAAGTGGTGGTAAATATGTTAACTATAGTGGACAATGGATTGCAGCGTCATATCTTAATTTAATGACAAATGGCGATCAAAATAATAAATTACTTATAAAAGCTTTAATAGCTTATTTATATAACAACGCATCATTACTTGCTGGTAGTCAAGAACCAGCGGAAGCTGTTAAATATTTTGCGGACATTGTTGTTTATGATATGTTTGTTAAACTTGGTATTGGTAGATCCATATCAAATTTACTCAAAACATACCCAACTTCTGGTAACGAGTATGAACAAATATTACTTGAATTTAGCCAAAAACCATTAGCTGAAGTAGCCACATATTTAGCACAAGACCAGCCATTAAAAGGTGTTAAAACAACTTTAATAACAAGTCAAACCGATGGTATTGTTGGGGATGACGCAACGTTACCAAAAGTAACGTTCCCTAAAGATATTGAAATACCTAGTAATTATTCTGAACAGAGTAAAAATGATTTCCTTGGTGCTTCATATTGGGTCTCGGGTAAGGTTAAAAATAATTTCCAAGAACTACAAGGGTTTTCAACTTACAATCTAACAAACATTGTGTTTAAAACAACTGGGTCAATGTTCCCAGATGGTAACCATAATGGTAGTATAGAAGAAACATTTTCAACAGTCCAAATTCAACCAAATTCGGGTGGTCTGTCATCTATATGGAGTATAAACGTTAACCCAAAATTATACGTTGAAAATGGTGATATAATTTTTGTTGATGTCTATACACCATACACAACACCTGATGGTTACCCAACAAAAATTGTTAATGGTATCTCTAGATATAAGTTAATTCAAGTAATACCTGATTACAAAGCGTGGTTAAATACCAATTTAACACAAAACGATAAAACTAGGATAACAAACGCATATAATGCAGGTAATGATATTGTTTTATTACCTTTTGATACATCTAAAATAACAAATGGTAAAGTTGGTGAAAAATATTTTGTTGTACTTAGATACGGAAAAGCACCATTTATACCAAAAATACACGAAGATGCTAGATTAAAGTATAATAGGTCAGTAATTGGTGTTACCTCTGGTAATAGCCCTATTTTGAATAGTAACAATTTCTTTGCCAATGTTGATAAAAAACCACCTGTTGTACTTGGATTTGGTACTGTAAGTGGCCAAACAAGTCCTTTGTCTGGTGAATTTATTTATAATGCGTCATATAGTGACCCTTATTTACCAGCTGGTAGGGGAACAGATGAAACCACTTATCAAGCAGATGTTTTAGGCGCAATTAGTGATGGTAAATCGTATGTTAGTTTCATTGCGATATCAACGGAAGACCAATTAAAAAGTACAGAAGCTAAAGATAGAACCATTAAAAGTTATATTAATTCTTCGGTAAGAGGTACAAAAGAAGCGCCACAAGATTGGACGGTTTTAGATAAAGATATTACTTCAGATCAAATTTACGTACCACCAGCTAAAAGATTTGTTGATGGTACTAAACGAAAAATAAGTAGTTGGGTTGATCCTTTGGCGAAAATAGTACCTACCTCTGGTTTTGGTAATAGAACAGCACCAGCAACAGGGGCATCTGAATTTCACCAGGGTATTGACTTAGATGCTGCGGTTGGAACAACAGTTTACTCAGTTCTAAATGGTAATGTTGTGTTTGCTGGGGATAAAGAATCAAGCGGTTTTGGTAAATTAGTCATAATCGCACATAGGGAGCATAACATATCAACACTATACGGTCATATTTCTGAACCAAAAACAACACAAGGTGCAAACGTAAAAGCTGGGGATGTCATAGCAAAAAGCGGTAAAGAAGGTATTGGTACTGGTCCGCATTTACATTTTGAGGTACGTACTGGTATTGCGACCGATTATAGTAGTTATTTTGGGTTAACAGCAATAGATCCAAAACCATATTTGGTGTTTGGTGGTAGTTCACCAGATAAGAAAACAATTGGTAGCGCTGAAACAGAGGCGAATAAAGTTGAAATTAAAAATTATTTAAAAGATAGGGGTTGGAGTAAAATTGAGGTAGCCGCTGCTTTAGGTAACATACATAAAGAAACTGGTGGTACATTTAACCCACTTATTGAAAGTGGGGCTGATGTTATTAACGGTAAAAACAACGTTGGATTAATACAGTGGAATAATAAAACTTTTGATACAGTCGGATCTACAGTAACAGCCCAATTAAATTATTTACTTGAAGGTGGTTGGAAAAGAAATACTGATAATTTCCGTGCACAGCTTAAAACCGAAATACCAACAATAAAGTATGATTTATCTGTTGCTGGTAGTAATGTAACTGGTTTATCAAGTGATGAGTTACAGGCTTATGTTGCCGCATACATTTTTGCGTGGAAGGTTGAAGTTTGTTACGGTTGTAATGTTGGTTGGGATAAATACCATATAAAAGACAGGGGTATTTTACCAGCGGGTAGAAGCACATTCGCTGTTGATTATTTTAAACGAATGAACACTTCCAGTGACAATTTAAAATGGTAAAATAAGGTAATTTGAATAAGTTTGTTATAATAACAACTTTTATTGAAATACCAGATATTTATAGTAAATAAAAGCGTATGAGCAATTTTAATAGTAAATTAGACCAATTTTTGGGTAAAAAAATTGAAGAAGCACAAATCGGTGAAGAAGTTTGTGATATAAAAACTGGGGTTTGTTATGTAAAAACAAAAGACGGTTTAATTGAAAGAACATTGATTGAAAAGAAATTAATGATGGAAGATGGTAGAGAATTACTAAGAGAAGAATCACCAATAAGTCACAGTCGTAAAACATATTTAAGATGAACAAAAAATTAGATAAAGTATTATCCGAAGAGGTAAAAAGATTTAATAGTATTATGGCCTACCAAGAAAAATTGGGTGAGGGTCATCATTATAAGTTTTATGAAGCTGAGGAAGATGCCCCAGCTGAAGAAGTTCCAGCCGAAGATCCTGGTGTGGATACTGCCGTTCCAGATGCTGAATTAGGTGCTGAGGCACCTGCTACAGATCCTGGTGTGGATACTGCCGTTCCAGATGCTGAATTAGGTGCAGATCCTGGTGTTGATACCACAGCTACCCCAGAGGTGGCTCCAGAGGCTCCAGTTGAGGGTGATACCGAAATTGATGTTACTGATTTAGTTAATACTAGTAAAGATTTGTCTGGTAAAACAGACAACATTATCCAAAAAATTGCGGATGCTAGTAACAAAATCGAATCCATCATTGCTAAAGTTAATGGTGTTGAGCAAGGTTTACAAAAAATGGACTCAGTTATTCAACAAATGAATGCTTTAACAAAACAAGTTGAATTGATGAGACCGCCAACCGAAGAGGAAAGAAGAAAAGCTTTGGCTAAAGATTCTTACCCTTTTAGTGTTACTCAAGATGAGTATATGGGTGGAAACGCACCAAAAACACAAACTGATCTTGAAAATAGACCAGACAAACTATCTATGATGGACAGTCTTATGAATAACTACAACGAAACTGACATTAGAAATAGTTTTTACAACGCAAATAATAACGAAAAACCTGTAAGCAATTATTAATAATGAGACATATACAACAAGAATTAATTACGCAAAAATTAACTGTTGGTGACCCAGCAATTGGTTTTGTAAATGAAACTGATTATACAATAGAGTATTACGGTTTTATAACATTGGGTAATACAAATGATACCGTAGTTACAACCATTAACGGTGTTGAAGACATAACGTTCTCAATGATGGGCATGTTAGAAATGCCAATACAATCTATAGAGGTTACAGCTGTTAACGCTAGTCAAAACGAAACAACAAGCGTTTACAGAGGTTTATTGGTATTTGGGGTTAAGAAGTACAAGTCGATTTTCTAAATTTTTAAAAATATTTCCCCAGAAACTTGTTTTTTGTGGTTTTTGTTCTTACTTTTGTAGCATAAAATTTATATAATTATGATTGACTACAAGAAAATCGATTGGTCCAAGGCCGCAACAGACACTCTGGCCGACTACGAAAAAGCAAAGTCGAAAACAACACAGACTACCCAATCTAGTTCTGTCGACTTAACAAAGTATTTCACAATTGCACTTGATGAAGGTGCACAAAGTGGTGAAAAATCAGTTAGGATTCTTCCTAACCAAGATGACCCAACTAAATGGTACAAAGTTGGTTATTTCCACAACCTAAAAATTGGTAAAAGATGGACAAAACTTTATGACCCATCACAAGATGGTGAAGATTCTCCGTTGAATGAGATGTACAAATTCTTAATGAAGAGTGCAGACAAAGAAGACAAGAAATTGGCCATCAATTACAAATCACGCCAGTTCTTCATTGTTCGTGTTATCGAACGTGGTAAAGAACATGAAGGTGTAAAATTCTGGAGATTTCCAGCAGTACAAGACGGTTCAGGTATCATGGACAAAATTGCACCACTTGTTAAAAAATACGGTGCATTCTGGAACCCATTTGAAGGTTTCGATCTTACAATCTCTATGATTAGAGATAAATCAAAAGATAGCAAAGTTGGTTTTACTAAAGTTGCATCTATCATCCCTGATAGAGAGTCTAAATTGTCTGAGGACGAAAACCAATCAGTTGAGTGGTTAAGCGATCCAATGGCGTGGACTGATGTCTTCAAGAAAAAATCTATTGAATATTTAAACATCGTTGCTGAAGGTAGCGAACCAATTTGGGATGCCGAACAAAAATGTTTTATCGCCAAAGTTGAGGATGGTGTAAGCACATACACTGGAACCGCAACACCAGCCCCTAAAACTAAATACGAGACACCAGCACCAGTTGCTATGTCTGAAGAAGATGCTGATGATGATTCGTCTATGACGGAAGGGTCAGCGACTGAAGAGGTACCAAACGCTCAACTAAAGATTGACGATTTACCATTCTAAAAAATAAAGCTTAAGCATGGATATTAACTCGGACATTATGTCCAAGTATGTGTCCATGCTTTTTTTTAAAATATTAAATATTCCATGGCAGTAAAGAAAAAAGAATTTTCTTTTGATGATCTCAAAAAGAAAATGAGTACGACAACAAAATACAAAGCAGATTTATTTCTGAATTGTGGTGAAGCCTTTTTAGAGGCATCTGGGGTTCCAGGTCCGTGTATGGGTCACATTAACATGTTACTTGGTCATACCAACACAGGTAAAACAAGTGCATTAATTGCGGCATCAGTTGATGCGCAGAAAAAGGGTATCTTACCAGTTTATTTGGTAACCGAGAAAAAATGGAGTTTCGAACATTGCCAACTCATGGGGTTGGACTGCTCAAGAAATGAAGAAACTGGTGAGTGGGATGGATTCTTCCTTTACCGTGATGATTTTAATTTCATCGAACAAGTTACCGATTACATCAATGAAGTTTTGGATATGCAAGCAAAAGGTGATTTACCTTATGATGTTTGTTTCTTCTGGGATTCAGTTGGTTCAGTACCATGTAAGATGACATGGGAAGGTAAAGGTGGTAAACAACATACCGCAGGTGTATTGGCTGAAAAGATTAATATGGGTATTAACCAAAGAATCAACAACAGCCGTAAAGAAACATCACCATACCTAAACGGTTTGGTTGTGTGTAACTTACCATGGGTTAGACTCCCAGATTCACCAATGGGCCAACCTAAGATGAAACCAAAGGGTGGTGAAGCTATCTACCAAGCAGCTACACTAGTTTTCCGTTTTGGTAACGAAGCTGACGGTGGTATCAACAAAATTGATGCAACAAGCAAAGGTAGAAAAATCAACTTTGCAACAAGAACTAAAGTTACTGTAGACAAAAACCACATTAATGGTCTTGGTTACGCTGACTCAAAACTTATTGTAACACCACACGGATTTATTACAGATGATAAACGTGATAAAGCAGCTTTAGATGCTTACAAAAAAGATACTTTTGAGTATTGGGCTAGTAAGTTAGATGATGCTAACTTTGAGTTAGAGGAATACGAGGTTAACCAAAAAATCTCATATTCTGATGAAGATTAATAAACCAATAAGACATAGAGTTAACACAACCATTAACTCATTGCTTATAGACGGTGAATATCTACTAAAACAGGGATTTCATGGTACCAAGCAGCTCCAAGGAAAAGAGGGAAGCGTTGGTACCATATTCCACTTTATTAACACCATTAAAAGGTTTTATCAAGATTACGCAGTTACAAAGGTTGTTGTATTCTGGGAAGGTAAGGGTTCTAAAGAATATAGACAAGGTTACTATCCATACTACAAACAAAACCGTGACAATAAGGTAACAATTGATGAAAAACACGATTTGGATCGACAAAGAATCCGAATCAAACAATACCTGGAAGAATTATCAATTAGACAAGTTGAAATTGATGGTTGCGAAGCTGATGATGGTATAGCATACTATTCAATGAATTCCCCGAACGAGAATAAAATTGTTTATACTAACGATCGTGACTTACTACAACTTCTTGATGAAAACACAAAGGTTTGTTTAACAATAAAAAACGCTAAGGTTATGGTTAACATCGATAACTTTGACAGTTATTTTGACTACCACTATTCAAATGTTGGTATTATCAAAATGATTGCTGGGGATACGAGTGATAACATATCTGGTTTGCAAAATATTGGTGAGCAAAAGGTATTAAAATATTTCCCAGAAATAAAAAAACAAACTGTTAACCAGGATTGGGTTATTGATAGAACAAAAGAACTATTAATTGAAAAACCGAATGATAAAACATTAAACACGATCATTAATGGTGAAACCAAATGGGGAACATACGGGACAGATTATTTTTCGGTAATGAATAAAATAATCAACCTAAAAGAACCGCACGTTACTGAAGAGTTAAAGGAAGCTATAAGTGAAATGGTAAACGAAACTTTATCACCTGAAGGTCGTGGCGGTATCAAAAAAATCATGGAAATGATGAAAGAGGACCAATTATTAAATTTTTTACCAAAAAATGATGACGCTTTCTTTGTTTTCTGGTCAAGTTTTATTACTATTATAAAAAAGGAAGAAAATGCATACAACACAAAAAACAAATAACATGGAAGAAAAAAAAGAACAACGTAAATTTGAATTTACACTTTATCTGAACGACAACATTATTGTACAAAGATTCTTTAACATTATCGGTTTTAATAACAAAGCGATAAACTCAATGAATTTTAAATACGCAATTGATGAGAATGTTGAACTGATCCAAAGTGTTTTAAAAGACAGAGCATTAGACTTCATTACTGAGCACCAACGCCATTTTTTGGAAACACCAGATTACGAACAAAACGGTTCGAAAGATATGATGAAAATCGTGGTTAAACATGATGGTAATGTAATTGCTTACAGAGAGTGGGATGCTACAATCTACCCAGTAAAAGTTAGATACACTGTAGACATTCGTCAGCACATCTATGAGTTAATCACACGCATTCAAAAATGCTTATGCACTCCAACAAAAGAGTTAGAAACAGAATACCTTGGATACAGTTTACAAGTACAATAAAAATAAAATTAAATGGCTAACATAATAAGCAGCTTTGAAGATTTAGGCAAAGACTTTCAATTACAATTAATCAATGAAATAATTACAGACCATAAATTTGGTGAATCGATAATTGACATTATTGAACCCAAATATTTTCCATCTGAAGCTTTTCAGAAAATTGCTCACATAATTAAAAAATACCATGAAAAACACGATGTATTATTAAATTTCCCATCGTTAAGACTTGAGGTTAAAAATGAGATTCCTGTTGAGCACGAAGCTTTTAGAACGCAATTAGATGATACCATCAACGATATAGAGGATTGTAAAGTTGGTAACCTAAACACACAGAATAACGCTAAAAAATTCTGTAAATTACAATCTATACGTAGTGCTGTAAATGAAATAAAAACGAAATTAGATCGTGGTGTTATTTCGGACTATGATGAGATCGAAAAAAAGATTAAGGATGCTATTACTTTTAAGGAAGAACAAGATCCTATCTTATTATTCGATAACATAGATAAAGTATTATCTGAAGATTATAGAGACCCAATGCCAACAGGTATTCAGGGTATTGATGACTGCACAAAAGGTGGTTTGTCAAAAGGTGAAGTTGGTCTAGTTATCGCACCACTTGGTGTTGGTAAAACAACATTCCTAACAAAAGTCGCTAGTAGCGCATTCCTTAACGGAAAAACCGTATTACAAATATTTTTTGAGGATAAAGAAGAAGCTGTACAGAGAAAACACTTTTCAGCTTTAACTGGTATACCCCTTAGTGAGTTATCAGATAATAAATCTTTAATACAAAGTAAAATTAAAATTATTAAAGACCAACACAAAAATAATCTGTACTTACAAAAATTACCAGCCGATGGTGTTACAATTAATAAAATTAAAAACATCATCAAAAAAATCAATTCTAAGGGTACTAAAGTGGACATGCTTGTCTTAGACTACATTGACTGTCTTTCTATGGAGAAAGAGTTTTCAAATTCAGAAGAATGGTCAAATGAAGGTAAAATTATGCGTGCGTTTGAAAGTATGGTGGATGAGATGAATGTTGCTGGTTGGACCGCAACACAGGGTAATAGAAGTTCTACAAGTGTTGAGGTGGTTAAGACTGAAAATATGGGTGGTAACCTTAAAAAGGCACAAATCGCTCACTTTATCATGAGTATAGGTAAGACTCTTGAACAAAAAGATCAAAAGGTGGCAACAATATCAATCCTTAAAAACCGTATGGGTGATGATGGTATGATATTTAAAGATTGCTTATTTGACAATTCAAGGATTTTAATTGACACAAATGATATGCTAACTGAAAAAGGTTTTGAGACCCAAAAACAACAGCAAAGTATTGAAAGTAGAAGGAAATATCTTGAAGGGTTAAAAAAAGATAAAGAAGAAACAACAGAAATTAGTGAAGATTTAGGGTAATAATTGTATCTTTGCCCATATTTATTTAAACAAGAAAAATTAAGATTAATAAGAATTATGCAAGAAAAAATTTTACAGGAAAATCCAAACAGATTTGTTATTTTCCCCATCGAACACAACGACATTTGGGAGTTTTACAAACAACACCAGGCTGCGTTTTGGACAGCCGAAGAAGTCGATTTATCTAACGATATCAGGGATTGGCAAAATCTAACGGATAACGAGAAGTATTTCATTAAAAACATTTTATCGTTCTTTGCTTCATCGGACGGTATTGTTAATGAAAACCTTGCCGAGAATTTTTTAAAGGAAGTCCAATATCCAGAAGCCAAGTTTTTTTATGGCATGCAAATAGCAATGGAAAACATCCACAGCCTTATGTATTCTTTGTTGATTGATACCTACATATCAAACGCACAAGAAAAACTAGAAAGTTTCAGGGCATTGGAACATTTACCAGCCGTACAAAGAAAAGCTAAATGGGCTTTGGATTGGATTGAAAACGCTTCTTTTCAAGAAAGACTAGTTGCGTTTGCTGCTGTAGAGGGTATTTTCTTCTCAGGATCATTCTGTTCAATCTTTTGGTTAAAATCCAGAGGTTTGATGCAGGGGTTATGCAACGCAAACACACTTATCTTTAAAGATGAAAACTTGCATTGTGATTTCGCAATTCATTTAATCAACAACCACGTTGAGAATAAACCTTCAGAATCTAGAATCAGAGAGATTTTATTATCTGCTTTGGATATCGAAAAAGAATTTATCACAGAGTCATTACCAGTGTCACTTATTGGTATGAACTCAAATCTAATGAAACAATATTTAGAGTTTGTCACAGATGGTTTGTTGACTAAATTTGGGTGCAAAAAAGAATTTAATGTTGAACAACCTTTTAAATTCATGGAACAAATTGCCGTGGAGACAAAAGGGAACTTTTTTGAATCAAGAACCGTAGAGTATCAGAAAGCTAAACTTAACGAGAAACTTAGCTTTACTGACGATTTTTAAATTAAACTAAACAAATAAAAAAATAAAATGATCATACAAAAACGTAATGATGAGCAAACCTCATTTAACCCGTCAAAGATTTTAACTAGAATTAAAAAAGCGGCTAAAGGGTTAAAAGTTAGCTCAGACGAAATTTTTATAAAAGTAATCACTTCATTACCAAATGAGGGGGTTGTAACAACAAAAGAGATTGATAAGTTGTTGGCTGAAATAGCTGCTTCATATACTGGTAGTCATTATGATTACAGTAAATTAGCCGCCAATATTGCCATCTCTTCTTATCACAAAGAGACAAACCCTAGCTTTAGCGAAACAATGAAATTATTAGCTGAAGATAGCATCATCAATGATGAATTGATAAAAATGATTGAGGATTATGGTGTTGATAACGTAGATGCCGTTATTAATCATGATAGAGATTTCCAATTTGACTATTTTGCCTGGAGATCTTTACATGAAATGTACTTAACAAAAACATCTCAAGGTAAACAAATTGAGAGACCCCAACACATGTATATGCGTGTGGCTTTATGGGTTACCAAATCATTTGAAGAGGCTGTTGAGTATTACGAGGCATTGTCTAACCAATACATTTCACCAGCAACACCTATTATGATTAATTCTGGTACCAAAATACCACAATTAGCGTCATGTGTGTTACACTACAATAACGATGACTCTAGAAACGGTCTTTTAGATAGTTTAAGAGACATCTCTGTTTATTCTGCTGACGCAGCTGGTATTGGACTATGTATGTCAAATATCCGTAGTAAAGAGAGTAGAATTAAAACATCTGGTGGTTTTGCTGGTGGGTTATTAAAATACCTTAAGATTGTAAACGAATCACTTCGTTTCTTTAACCAACAAGGGCGTAGACCAGGAAGTGCAGCAATCTATATTGAGCCATGGCACAAAGATATTTTTGACCTGCTTGAAATTAAAAAGAACACTGGTGCTGAAGAATTAAGAGCAAGAGATTTATTCACAGCGTTATGGATTCCAGATAATTTCATGAGAGCGGTTGAAGAAGATGGTGATTGGTATTTATTCTGCCCTAATGACATCGTTAAGAACGGTATTAAGCCACTCCAAGAGTGTTTTGGGGATGAGTATGAAGCCAACTACAATAAAGCTGTAGAAATGGGCTTAGGTAAGAAAGTAAAGGCCCAGGAAATCTGGATTAAAGTTATTGAGTCACAGGTTGAAACTGGGGTACCATATCTTTGTTCAAAAGACAATGCCAATAAAAAAACAAACCACCAAAATATTGGGGTTATCAAACAATCAAATCTTTGTAACGAAATTTATCAGTTTACAGATGAAAAGACAACAGCTATCTGTACATTATCATCTGTGGTTGTTAAAAATTACGTTAAAAACAAAACATTTGATTTTGACCAACTTTACTTTGAGGTTAGAAAGATTGTTAGGGCTCTGAATAAAGTAGTTGACATTAACTCATATTCAACTGAAAAGGGTAAAAAAGGCGGTTTGGAACAAAGAGCAATTGCTATTGGTGTTCAAGGACTTGCTGATGTATTCTTTTTAATGGACTATGTGTTCACGTCTGAAGAGGCTAAAACACTTAACAAAAGAATTTTTGAAACGATTTATTTTGCTGCTATCAGCGAAAGTAATGAATTGTGTAAAACTGGTGAATACAAACCTTACAAACACTTCAAAGGTTCCCCAATGTCAAAAGGTATTTATCAATTTGATATGTGGGGTGTTGATCCATCTGACTTAATGTGGGATTGGGATTCATTAAAAGAATTGGTTAAAGAACATGGTATTTGCAATAGCCTATTTACCGCACAAATGCCAGTGGCCTCTTCCGCTAAAATAACAGGTTCATATGAAATGACAGAAGTTATCCCATCTAATCTATTCAATAGAAGAGTTGTAGGTGGTGAGTTCTTAATCGCTAACAAATATTTGATTGAGGATTTTGAAGATTTGGGTATTTGGTCAGAAGCTTTTAAAAATGAGATTATTATGAACGAAGGGTCGATCCAAAATATTAATTTTAACAAATTTTTGGACCCAACTGATAAGCATTATGAGAAGAAAATTAAGAGAATTGAGCACTTAATCCAAAAATATAGAACAATTTGGGAAGTTTCACAGAAAGAATTGATTGATATGGCCGCTGATAGAGCACCATTTATTGACCAATCACAATCTATGAACGTTTATTTCCAGGCACCAACCGTTCAGAAATTGTCATCTAGTCACTTCTGGGCTTGGAAACGTGGTCTTAAATCACTTTGTTACTATGTTAGAACAAAAGCTATCTCAACTGGTGCAAAACACTTAGCAATCAGTATCAGTAACAGTGAGACACCAACCGCTGCAATCGCACCTAAACCAGAACCAATACAAGTTCAGGAAACGGTAAAACCAGAAAACAGCCAATTTGATTGTTTTGGGTGTAGCGCATAAGTAAAACAGCGATATTATTGAAATCCCGTCACATTGGCGGGATTTTTTTTTATTTACAAAAAATAAATTATTACGATATTTATTTATAAAAGAATATGGCAATTAAAAAACAAACATTTGGTATTGATTTCCCTTTTACGGAATCAAGTAGCGGTGATTATGTTGGTTTAACGACAATACCAGAAGCTGAGGTGAAATCAATGTTAATACACCTTCTTTTAACAAGAAAGGGATCTAGGTATTACTTACCAGACTTTGGGACTAACTTGTATCAATATATCTTTGAACCGCTTGATGAAACAACATTAGGTAAAATAGAAAATGAGATTCAGGATGCGGTTGAAAAATATATACCAAATTTAAAATTAAATGCAATTAACATTACAAATGTTGGGAATGAGCCTGAATTTTTAAATGATACCGAAAAGGAACACCAAATCAGAATAAACTTAGATTACACAATAAGCTCCAAAACATTCTCAACGAGCGATAAATTATCAATAACAGTATAAAATGGCAAACAGACAAATAAATTATAGTAAAAGAGATTTTGCTTCTTTAAAAACGGAGCAAATAAACTATATCAAACAGTATTACCCAGAGGTTGTACAAAGCTTTAACGATGCGTCAATACTATCAGTATTCTTAGATTTAAATGCGGCTATTGCTGATAACTTAAACTATCAAATCGATAGGGCGTTGCAAGAAACTGTTTTAGATTACGCACAAGAACGACAATCGTTATATAATATTGCTAAGACATATGGTCTTAAATTACCCACAAAATCTTCAGCTGTTGCGGTTGTTGAGTTTACAGCTCAAGTACCTGTTTACGGAGATCAAGAGGATATAAGATACTTACCAGTTATTAAAGCTGGTACACAAGTTTCAAATGGCGAAAATACATATGAATTGGTGTATGATGTTGATTTTAATTTAGCCACAAATAGTTCTGGTAACGTTGATAGAACAAAGAGACCTATTTTTGTTAACAACAAGATAACAGCTTACTCAATTACAAAAACTGGTATTGTTATAGCTGGTACGACAAAAGTTTATAACCAAACGTTTGTAAACTCAATACCTTTCTACAAAATAACTTTACCAGAAAACAACGTTTTATCTGTTGAGTCTGTAATCCATAAAGCTGGTACGACTTTTACAGCGACACCAACCGATAGCGAATTTATCAGTAGTCCAAATAAGTGGTATGAAGTACCTTCATTAGCTGAAGATAGTGTTTTTGTTGAAGACATAAATTCACCTAGAGTAAGTGGTATCGCAAAAGGTATTTACCAAAAAATAGATAAAAGATACATTACCGAGTTTACCCCAAAAGGTTTTTGTACAATAACCTTTGGTGCCCAAACGGATTCATCTTTTGATATTCTAGACGATTTCCTAGATGGGGGTACTTTTGACCTTAAGAGTTTTTTAAGAAATGGTAGCCTTGGTATGGCACCAATAGCTAACACAACAATATTTGTTAGATATAGAATTGGTGGCGGTGTTGGAACAAATACTGGCCCTGGTACAATAACAACTATTAACAGATTAACATCGACTATAAACGGCCCAGATACAGCAATTAATTCAACCGTACAATCATCAATAACGGTTACAAATACAACACCAGCTGTCGGGGGTTCTGACGAACCAACGGTTGAGGAGTTAAGGAACTATATTGGTTATAATTTTGCTGCACAAAATAGGGCTGTAACGTTAAATGACTACAAAGTCCTACTATTAAGTATGCCAAGTAAATTTGGTACCCCAGCAAAAACCAGTATAACACAAAAACAAAATAAAATTGAAATAGGTGTCTTGTCTTATGACGCTAATGGTGATATATCAAACACGGTGACATCTTTATTGATGGAAAACATAGCCGCTTATTTATCCAAGTTTAGAATGATAAACGATTATGTGGTTGTTAAACCAGCTGAAATCATTGATTTAGGTTTTGAAATTGGTGTTTTGGTTGAAAACGGTCAACAAATATCAGCGGTATCAAATATAACCACAATTGTTGAAAACGAATTTTTGGATGAGAAAAAACAATTAGGTAAGAGTTACAGTGTTGGTGAGATGATCAAAAAGATTACGCAAGTTGATGGTGTTTTAAACGTTAATTATATTAAAGCATTTAATAAAACTGGAGTTGGTTATTCAACAAACACAACAAGCCAATCATTAATTGATTCCGCAACTGGTGAAATAGATATAACAGGCAATTACATAATTGTTGATGAATATCAAATGCTAAACATTAGAAATGGTGATACTGATATAAAAGTTATACCAGTTATTGCAACAGGAATTAATTAATTATGGAAAAAAACATTAGAATAGTTTTAAATGATAGCCAAACAAATGATAGGATTCAAGTAAACTTAGAAGACGATTTTGATAATCTAGAAATCTTAAGTTTAAAAATATCCAGTACGGATGTTTACAGAAAATCCTCATCTGATTTTGGTGTTATTGTTGGTAGAGTTCAAACAACCAATGGCTATGGCTTGCAAAATGCGAGGGTATCTATATTTGTACCCATAGAAGCTGATGATAAGTTAAGACCAGAGATAACTGAATTGTATCCATTTGAAACTGTTAATGATCAATTCCCTAATGGAGTTAGGTATAATTTATTACCAAGAACTAGAAACCAAAATCCTAGTCATAGAGCTGTTGGTAATCTACCAAACATCAGCGATTTTGTCCATTACCCACAATATGTTGAGATAATGGAAAAATATTATAAGTACACAGCAATAACTAACGACTCTGGTGATTATATGATATTCGGTGTACCAGTTGGTTCACATAATATTATGATGGACTTTGACCTTTTTGACACAAAAAGTTTTGAGTTGTCAGCTAATGATTTAGTTGAATCAACAACGCAGTACACCAGCATAAAAACAATAGCTGAATCAACAACTAGTGCAAATAGCTCCGATGTCAATAAAATACCTAATTATATTTATCAAAATGACGGTACTTTTAATGTTGAGGTTAAAACAAACATTAATGAGATGCCTAATATTTTTAATGAGGTAAAACAAGTAAATGTTTCACCTTTTTGGGGTGATGACGTTGAGCACGATGTTGGTATTACAAGATGCGATTTTAAAGTTAATTACAGATACACACCAACAGCCATATTTTTTGGTTGGGTAGCTACCCCAAGCGCTGGTTATTACATAGATCAAAACTACAACTTTTCACTTTATAATGATAAGAAAATAGAGTTATATGGTTTTGATAAAAATTTAAATCGTGATACATGTGAGGTTTGGCCGCTTGATGACATGGTGGTTGTTGTTTACAGATTAGATGATAAACTAACACCAGGTAGTAGAGTTAGGGTTGGTGCTTTTAAAGCTGAAAAGGGTACGGGTATATTTAGAATATCGTTACCGATGTACATGGACTATTATAAATTAACTCAATTCGGTGATTTGGTGCCCACAGATGATACTGAAAATAGTATACCAACAAAAGGTTACTACGCATTTGAGTTATATGAAAATGGCGAATCTTACCAAACACGAATACCGTGGGGTGGTTATAAAATATCACCAACGCCTGGTATTAGAATACCAGCTTCTAGGGACGGTGAACCTTTAACGGGTGGTTGGGAAGGTACTAAAAACGGTTTATTTGAGTATGATTTAATTAATAGAAAAAGAAAATTTTATACAATAAAAACTAAATATAATAAACATAGAGCTGATAACGTATCTTATGTTGGTAGTGAGGTAACTTATTTCCCCACCGTAAACCCTAACAAGGATATCGAATGGAATTTTCCTGTTAGTAGAGAAGAGGCTGTTTATGTAAATAACATTGAAATAATAGGATCAACGTTAATACCAAGATATCTATTTGATGTCGCACCTGGTTTTGATTTTGAAAAGATTGATTATACTAACGAAAATTATGATAAAAATTATGACCCAGCGGTCATATTTCCAAAAAATATTATAAATTATACTTGGGTATCACCGCTAAATTCATATAATGAAAAAGTTAAAGATTATGAATATCACATAGGAATTGGTTCTGGTTTGTTTGGTTTAAATCAGGGTAAAGTGTTTAGTGAAATATTTAGTAGTAGTGACTTTTTAGATTATCAAACAGGTACTAATTTTTATGGTGATGGTAGAACTTATAACTTTGGGGACAACTCTGATGGGCCTTTAAATTTGAGTTTATTTGCTGTTGAGTTAGCTAAAAGTAATGAGGCTACAACAAACGATGCTGGGGTACATAGAAGATTTACCCAGGCTTATAGCCCAATACTTACCATGGGACCGTTTATATCATCAACAAGTTTTGAAAATAAATTCCCTGTATTAGAAACATCAATATATGATATTACAGATGAATTAAAAGATTTGATAGATAATAAAGTTTACACATCATATGGTTTTTACACTGGTAACGCACAACCAACATCCTTTAACCCAGATGTATCAAATAAATACAATGGTAATTACTACTACTTTGGATATTGGGATGGTGCTAACGGTTTAAAATCAATAGAAAAAAATTATTTTACAAACAATGAGTAATATTATTGAAGTATTGGGTGAAAATAAGTTTTTTGGTGGAGCCAACGAAACTTTAAAATCTAGGGTGATACTAGAGCAACCAGCTATGGTTAGAAATGAATATAATTTATTTACTAATGTATCGCAAGATGACCAATATGTTAAAGAAAAAAATGAAAATTTAAAATATAAAGTTTATGGAACCATATCACCTATTATCTCAAGAGACGTATATTATAGGAGTGTAAAAATAAACGTAAATAAAAACATTTTTTTGTTTAATAAAGAAAACTGGTCCGTTGTTTTAGCAATACCAGTTAAATTTAATGGTTTAAAAGGTAAAAAAAGTTATTCAATAAAATACACGACATCAACAGATAATAAAAATAAGATATTTGATATTGACCTAAGCAAAGGTTTACCCGCAAGTGTTTTATACCCAAATATAAAATTCCCCAGTAAAAACTTTTCATTCTTATTACATTTTGAACATAATTTTTTAGTTGGTGATACAGTTTACATTAGGAGTGAAGATACAGCAAAACTAGAAACTGGAACTTATAATGTTATAAATGTTGACGGTAATAAAATAACCATAGATTTCCCTATGGACAACAAAAAATTTTTTGAGGCAAAACCTGTTGATAGACAAAGTTTACCAAATTTAAATACTATAGCTGCGGCAGTACCAACACCAACAACACAACAAAACGCATATACTGGTGTTATAAGGAGCGTTCAAACAAAAGATGATACAACTATTTTAAACGCTTTAAAAAAACCGAGACCAGCGCCATACGATTTAATAAACCCTAAATTTTTTATGTCTAAAGTTGTTGATAACGAGGTTTTAGAATACTATGTTAAACAATTAAAAATTGTTTCAATATCGGAAGATCTCGATCAATGTGGATTTTCAAACAATCTATATAATAATGGTTTAATTAACTATTACTTTACTGATGATCTTGATATAACAAATTTATATGATAACAAAAACGAACCAATAACGGAATGTTATTTAGGTATCATAAAAAACGGGTCAACACAAAAAAAAGTATTTGAGAGTGTTGAGTCAAATTTTAATTATTTAATTGATTATACAAACCCTGGAGAGGGTATAAAAACAGTGGCCGAAAAATCAACATCGGAAGTTTCCGATAAACCAGATTTAAATAATGTTTTAGATTATGGCATTTGCGAATATTCTTCTGAATTGTTAACCGAAACACTAATATCACCGATTATGCATAATTTTTTCCATAATGATGTGATATTCAAGTACAAACCATTTTATGAAATAAAATTAAGATTAAAATCAACATATATAGAAGACTCAGCCTCAAATAAGTTCATACCACCGTATGCTGTTTACAGTAGAAAAAACGATAAATTTATTTGGAAAGATATATTAGATCTCGGCTTTTCTGATGACGAAGGTAATTTAATAGATTATCCGTTTTTAAATGGTAGTAGATATGCGTACCAAAAATTAAATTTTCATGTTTTAAGTGAAAAAAATAAAACCAAAAAATACGTTTTAAATGTAAATGACATAACAAATATTGATTCGGTTAACGTCACTGTGGATTACATAAGAAATGTTACGGACGATTTATTTGGTGATAATAATGACGATACTAATGATGATTCATTTAAAACTTATACAGATAAAAAATGTTAAAAAAACCTTTTAAACAAAACACATCTTTGGTGACAAATTTATTTGTTTTTTCGGAAGACAATGCTTCTGATACCGACTTTGTTTTTGAAAAAACATTGAATATTGAATCATTAAATAATATTAATGATGTGATTGATTTCGAATCAATTGAATATAAACATGTCAATAATACCATTGAATTTGATATCTTTTTTTTGCGATATCTTTTAAACGATGAGATTGAGCAAATAAAAAGTTACATTGAGACACCATTTAGTGAGTACAGTAATAAAGTAATATCATCAAAAACTGCTATTAAAACCGAATTATTTGAGCTTAGAAATGAAGATGGATTAATGACACCGCAATTTGATGACACTCTTGAATTAACTAGAAGTGAAATAAATGATATTAAACCATACGTGGTTGTCGACCCAATGGTTGAGCTAAGAAAAAATTACCCAGCAAAACCAGGGTACCCACATTTTTATAACACATTTGCTTTACCATTTTGGGATAAAAAAGATATCTGGGTTGATTTAAAATACGGTTTTAACAATAAGACATATTTGTATAATTCTTTTTTAATCATAGAAATATACGACACTTATGAAGTTGAAAAACAAAAAAGAATAACAACAATACCGATCTACGCTTCTGATAGATATCTTTTTAAAGAGAAAAGGGAAACTAGGAGCTACAACATACTTGATGAGTTTGGTAATATAATTGAATCGGTTACGACAGAGGGAATCACACAAAAAAGACCCGTATTTAATTTATCTGAGGGTGTTGACGGTTATTCATTTTTCTTTTTAAAAAAATACATAAAATCTGATTTTTATGCAAAATTTTATTTTTGGGACGCTTTAAACGGTAGAAAAATAGAATTTATACCTTCAGCAAAAAGTAACAATAAAAAGAAGTGGTTACAAAACGTTGAAACTTTCGATCAAAAAAGTCTATACCTAAAATATGAATTAGATTTTTCATCAAAAAAATATAAAATTTTTGACTTAAATAATACAACGGATAAATTTGACATAGAAGTTGACAAAGTTGATTTGTATGAATTTGCTTATGATGATTACTGGTCAAAATTTTTTGTTAAAAATGAGCAACCAACAAATGTTACACCAACACAACCAGTATCGGTTTACACAAACATATTACCATTTAAAGAAAAAATAATTGGGCCTTATTATTTAGTTGACACAAAATATTTAACAGCTAAAGAAGGGTTTATTACTGAAACTGAGGCGGTTGATGTTAAAATAGAAGAAAAAACCGACTGGGTGGATGACCCAGATTATGGATACATGCTAGTCACCACAAAATATATATCACAAGGTAATTACCAGGGGTATCTTTTACAAAAAGCTACAAATATTGATGTAAAAACTATTGGTTTATTAAATATAAGAGATATAAAATGTGGGTCAACGAATATAAGAGGGTCTAAAAGATCGATAGAAGCTATTAAATTAAAAAACATAAATGAGGGGTCAGATTTCCTAATTAATAGTATTATTTTAGAGGACATAAAATTTACCTCAAACGAACAAAGTATTGATTTAACAACCACTGCAAATCTTTCATATGAGATACAGAATTTCCCAACGGGTAGTGATTTATATAGTGAGGCTTATGTCCTACCAAAAACAATTAATAAAAAGACTTTTAATTATCTAGAAACTTTATTTAGTAACGATTTTGAGGTCTACTCAGATGAGGTGACTCAAGAAACATCTTTATCACACAACCAAGATGTTTACAACAATCTTTACCAGAGGTCTTTTATTAACATGAGTATATTAGAAGGGTCAGTTAATCCAAACGGTGCTCTTTCTGGGCCAGGTAATGAATATACAACACAGAATCTTTCACAAAAATTAGTAACAGAACCATCGTTTAAAGAGCAAACTTTTGCTTTAGTTGCAACAACTAGCTCTAAAAAATTATTATATGAGGAAGAAATGATTATTTCACTTGATATGGTTTTTGGGCAACACGGATTATTCTATTCTGGGATAATAAAAGAGATGAATATTAAAGGTTCATTAGTTATTGTTTACAGTGAATTAAATTCAAATGGGTCAGTAACAGAAAAAATAACAATACCAATTAACATTGATTTAAAATAATGGCAACAATATTAATAAATGGTAAGGATAAAGTAATTAATGTTTACCTTGAGTCAAGAATTGACCCAAATGGTTCTTTTGTATTACCATATCAATATGAATCTAACGATAGGATAGCACAAATTGAAGCTACAATAACCGATAACGAACTATTCGCAAAAGGTAAACCGACTAAAAATTATGTTACAAATAAAAATAACATATCAACTTTTGAGGAAGTTAAAAATCATTTTTTACCCTCTACCGAAAAATATTTCATAGAAGGTGTTACAGATAGTAAATTTTCTTTATTGGATCTTAGTTACCCTAAAAATGTGGCTTTAAAACAATTTGAAAATGAAAGAACCGATAAACCTATTAAAATTGTTGACGGTAAAGGTACCATAGAAAAACCCGCACCAGAAAATATTAGGGTTGGTAAAAGGATAGAAATAAGTGGTACTAATGTGGTTGGAATGATTTTATTGGAATCTGACGCTAGAATTGAATATGTTTTGTATTTAGATACACCAAATCCCATATTTTATGTTGATAATGCCACTGGAAATACTATATTTAAATATATGAGAAATAATTTGGATGAGACGGTTAAACCAGGATTAAATTATTATTCTGACATGGTTGATGAACCAAAAGTTTTATCTGAAGTATTTATAGACAGAGGAACAAATAATGTGTTTGAACCAATCAGAAAACTAAAAAATGTTAAAGATTTAAATGAATTGGTAAAAACAGGATTTGGGTACTACAAAATAAACACAAGAGGATATAATTTTAAAGATCAATAAATATGGCAATTGGTGTATATGGTGTTAAAAGACCAGCGGATGTTGACCCTTCAGATATAGAAGTTATTGTTTTATATAGTAAAACAAGAAATGCAACTGAAACCCAAACAATTACAAAATTAAAGGGTACCGATGTTATGAAACAGGTACTTGACCCAACTAACCCACTTGAGGTGTTAGGTGGTATGTATAATTTAGAGTTACCTAAAACTGTTTTTAATGCAAAAGGTTTTTATACCGTTTACATTAGACCAGCTCAAATAAGATTACAGATTGAGGATTGTGCTGAATTGGCAACATTCCCAGATATTAAGGGCCTTGTTTTTAACACAACAAATGTACCCACTGAATTTAGAAGTAAGTTTACTAATAACGGTTTAGACGGGTATAGGGTTGAATACTTAAATGAAAATGGTAGTAAACAATCAAATATCTATAGAATTGTAACGTCATCTTTTATTGTTGAACCAGTACAAGTTGACACACCGAATAGCTCGGTAAAAACAATTAAATATACTTACAATAATGTTGGATCCCTGTTGTTTTGCACAGTAACACCAAACGCTGCCCCAAGTTTTAAACCAACGGCAACACCATTTATTGGTTACAAGGGTCAAAATGTTATAATCACAAACACTAGTTTTACACCACAAATACTTGAGGTTGAATTAGTTAATTATGACGCTGAAAGTTTGGCAATTGCCTTATACTCAGATCAAACCAAATCAATGGAAGATGGTATCTATACCTTGTATGATTTTGATGGTAACATTTATGCTCAATATGATTTATATGAGATTAAAGATACTACAGACAATAAATTGTATGAAGTTAGAACAAGAAGAAATAATATAGACACAACAAAAGGGTTAAACAACATAGTAGGAAATAATGGCTAATCTTAGTTACTCAAACACACCGTTAATAGCTGATTTATACGATACACCAGAAGCGGCTCTTGCAGCTTCGGCTAGTCTAGGCTGTAATGGATACAGAACATATAATATTAATGGGCAAAATAAATATGTGCCCTGTGCAACGTATTTGGCCTATGAACAGGCACTAAGATTTGTAAAAAGACAAGGTGTCCCAAATGCTATATCTGGAAGGGGTAACATTGGTGATAAAGCGGTTGGTTTGCAATTTGCAAACAATAATAATGAGATTTCTGGTGACCCATTCTTTACTTTAGGTAATTTTTCGATTAATACAAGCGTTTCACAAAGACCAGTTGAGGGTAAAACCGCAAATATTAGTCCTGAAACAAGATCATACACAGCTCAATCGATTAATAACCTAAACCCAAACAGGAATACACAGTCATCAACTAATTTAGTTGAATCTATTAACGCTAAGATTGAAAACAATTTAACAGTAACCATTCTTTTTGATAAGAAAAAACTTGAAAATTATGTTTTATATTCACCACTAAAAGAAACGGTTAAAAATACTATTGTTGAGATATCACAAAAATACCCAGCATCAATCAAATTAAATGTTTTGGGTTTGTTATCACCAACAGTAACAGATTATAGTTACAACAGTAACAAAGATACCTCTGAATTTAAGATAAACTTAAATAACATTGATAACCCTTTTGGCGTTGAATTTACAGCAACTGGTACAACTATTACTGACGAAGAAAATATAAATCCAGTTAGGAACTTTTCTAAACGCTATAGCGACTTTGTTGTTTATTTTAATGACACAGAATATAAAATATTAAATGTAACATTACCTAGTTCACAAACTGATACCGATAATGGTATATATTTGGTTGTACAGGGTAACCCATTTGGTAGTGTGGTTAATAATAACCAAACGGTTAACACAACATTCTGGTTAAAACCTTCGTTAGAAAAATTCGATGAATTCCAAAATAGTTTATCCGACATGGGTAAATTTTTGATGGATTATAACTATGATCTAAAAGTTTATTCATCGGTTATTAGGTATACAAAAGTAACAGATTCTGGTGCAAGATTAAACACAGAAGAACACCTGGTATTCCCACAATTAGATGAAACTAACATCGATATTTTTACAACAGATTTTGATGCTTATTTGACAAAATTAAATCAGATATCGGATGATTTTGATGCAACAAAAACAAATCTGATTACCAGATTTTTAACAACAGATTCTTTAAAGGAGTTTGACACCGATGATAGAAAAATAAATCTAATGTTTAGTCTCATTGGTAGGAATTTCGATAACATAAGAAAATACATTGATGGTATAACCTTCATGACAAATTTAACTTATGACAAAATTGAGAACATTCCAGATTTGTTGGTTAAAAATTTTGGTAACATGTTGGGTTTTGAGACCTATAATGTTGAGGATGAGAACACTATCATCGAATCCCTATTCAACATTAAGGATCTTAATGTTGAACCTGGGTTAACCCCAGCTGAAATTGACATTGAGCTATGGAGAAGAATCTTTATAAACGCTTATTATCTGTGGAAATCAAAGGGAACCAGAAAATCAATTGAGTTTATTTTAAATTTAGTTGGTTTACCAGATTCTATTTTTGAAATAGATGAAAAGGTATACATTGCGAGAAACCCAGTTAACTTCACAGACAAATCCTTTGAAATATACCGTGGGGCTTATTCAGATGAAACGTTACTAACATTATTACCTTTTGATAAAGATGGTTATCCAACAGTACCGCATGATGTTAGGTACCAAGAAAGTGGGTTTACAACAACAAATGACGGTAAAAATTTCGGGCCATATGATTTCGGTAAACAGTACATACAAGCTTTTGAAAAAAGAGGTGGCGTGAGTATGTTTACGGTTGATAGATATACCGATAACGTAAAATCTTGGGTTTATAGCACTGAAGAGGTTTTAAGGTTATCAGAAGACTCTGTTGGGTATACTGAATACTATGAACCACACTCTAAATTAGTTATTAACTCTAAGGAATTAGAGGTTTATTTAGCTTCAGATAAGATATTTGATCTATCTGTTTATAGATATTACAATAGAAATGCTGTTGATATTAATAGTGATTTAAACTTCGCTTTTGTACCAACAATTAATGGTGGTGATTTAACTTTTAACCAGTTTTTACAAAAATCACTTGATAATTACATCAAGCCAGATAACAGAAAAACAATTAAAACATACCCAACGCTAACAAAAATATATTACGACTATCTAAATTCCGTTTCGTCACCAATGACAAACACAAAAGATTTAGAATTCTTAAGTTATTTTGACTCATCTTGGGTAAAATTAGTTCAACAATTTACACCAGCAACAACAATATTAAATGCGGGTAAGAAAATACAGAACTCTAAGTTTATGGATAATAAATTTATCTATAAACATGGTTTAAACAATAGCGTTAGTTGGTTAGGTACAGATGGTTCTGAATTTCAGGAATTAGCAAAAAGACCTGTTAACCAAGGTTTAACAAACCCATTTAATCCAATTGGTACCAATAAATTACCAATTGTTGGGGAATCCTCAACATTTACATTTGAAGGTTTTAAAGGTAAAAACTACATTGGATACGATCCGACTATTAATGAATATTTCGGTTTTTACTATGGTATAGAAGATGCTTGTAATTCAGATGTACAAATATATAAATGGGAAGATGGCTTAGATTTTGGTAACGATTTGTTATATTACGGAAATGTAAATAAAGGTAACGTACCATCATTTGGTATAGGTGATAACACCGTGGGGCCTAATTATTACCCAATTAGTAAACAAATTACATTACCTGGATCAGGTGATTATTTACTTACATTTAAATACACGAGCAACGATGATCTTGTTGTTTATAATGGTCCAAATAACGGTAGCCCGTTATTGGCTAATTTACCATACACCTCAGGTTCTACGCTTACTTATAGTTCAGTAGTAACAGCTGGTACAAGCTCACTATCGTTTTATAATGATCTTAACTACGGTTCTGATTGTTACATATCCGATTTATTTGTTATACCACTTACTGAAACGCAAAAAAATGGTACTTTTATCACATATGACAATAAATTATATAGATTAAATACCAACACTCTATTCATTAATCCAATTCAGATTAATACCTATCCAGAGTTTAGAAAGAGTTATGTTTTATTAGACGCTGGTTATGATACGGATACGATAACATTACCAAATGGCCCTGGTACATATAAGGTAACATTCACATTAGAAGGTTTAGATGATTTACTTATCTATGATGGTTATATAAGTGGTACACAATTAGATGGTATTAGTGGTCTTAGCGGTACAACGAGAACATACTCAAAAGATTTAACGTTTACAACAAATTATTTTACAATTTGGAATATGAGGAATTTTCCGAATGATGTTGAAATAACTGATTTGGTTTTAATGCAGAAGCATACCCCTGATTCATTAACGGTTAATGGTGAGATGGTATATGAGTACATACCTTTTGATGCTGATGCAAAAACATTAACATTTAAAGATTCAAATACCATATTATTAACACCAGACCCTATTGTGGGTAACACCCATGTTGTTAAATTACCAGAAGGTCCTGGTACATACCAAATAACTTTTACAACAAATACTGGGGATGATTTAACGATACATGACGGTAAAACAACAGCTGGAACAACTTTAGTGAGTGAAGGTGGTGGGTCGGGTATTGTTAACCACTCTAGCTCAATTACATCAACAACTGGTTATTTAACATTCTATAACAGCGGTTATTTTGGATCAACAAATAAAATTATAGATCTAAAATTGGATGGCGTTCCATTGGATGCGACATCAATTGATGAAAGAAATTATTACATTGAGGCAATATCTTTTGGGCATGCACATTTAGCAGCTGACGTAGACTTCTTATGCCCAATACCAAAACCACATACATGCTATTTTAAATTTACTGGAGATACAATATCAATGTCTACAGCTGGTATTACCGATTATTATGATGAATCTGGTAAATATTTAACAATTGAACAAGCCAAATATTACGGTTATTCAAAAAATACCGCAACAACAAAACCAAATAATGCTTTGTACGGTGCGGCATCTAATTGGATTATACCATACCAGAAAGAAAATATTTGGACAAACGGTGTGGTTTATTATAAAGGTGATATTGTAAAACATAGCTCAACTTATTATGAAGTTACGTTTGATACCGTTACTGGTACAACAACAACACCAACTGGTACAACAGTCACAACAGTGGTTCCTGGTATGTATCAACATTATACAGGTAGGACAACAACGGATCCTTACATGCATATAAATTCTGCCTATCTTAAAAAGAATTTAATTAATCCTTTATCGGATAGAATATCATTTAATTTAACTAAATCATTATACTTGTATCAAGTATATAGTGGTGCAACGGATCAGGAAACCTATAAAGTTATTGATAATTTATTAAATGATGAATTATATATAAGTGATTCTAATACTTTATCATTTGACGGGTTTTACTCACTAGATGAAGACAAACTTGGTCCTTTTTACACACCAGACGAGAATTCAATCGCAACACAGACATTAGTCGAATCTTTAGAATTGATTCCAGACAAAAATAACTATATTGATTTTGAGTCACTTAATACAAATTTCAATATTGTTAATCGTAATATTAGTTTAAGTAATGGTTATTTCTTAATAAAACAAAATAAGTACTTTAAATTTGATATTGACCTGTTTTTTGAATCAGAATTTGCTACACAACAATCGGTTTTAATTAAATTAATGGATCAATTTGGGGTTATAATATATGAGCAATTATTTAATTTTAGTGGCGCTGATGAAAGTTTACTTAGAGTGGTTAATTTTACACATGAAGGGGTATTTTTTGTCGACACAAAAGTTTATTTGGTTATTGAACCGATAGGTAAGTCATGTAAACTATCTAGATATGAGACAATTGATATAGATTACGCTAATGAAACCACCTACGATTCATTAGATGACCCTAGATTTAGGGTTTACTTTAATGGTGGTAGGGGTTTAATTAACAACCACTATTTTGAAGATGCTTTATCAATAGAGCCAATTGGTTATAACGATGACCACACAATTGATAGATACTTAACTAAAATAGATAATAGTTTTGACAGGTACCAATTTGTACATAAACTAAATATAAATCAGTCGTATGATGAAGTTAATAATTTTGGTTTATTGTATGGTAAATATTTTGAGAAAAACAAGGCTACCTCGCAAATCGGTGATGTTTCAATTTACGAAAAAAACTTTAATAACGATTATGTTGATTTTGAGTTAACAGTTAGAGGTAAAGAATTAACGAATACTCCTACGTATTATAGCGACAGTGTTCAAATATACTACTCATTTCCTGGGTTAGAAAAATCGTACACGATTACATCTACAGGTAATTATTTAGGTAACACACCACAAACAATTGAAAATGTTAATATAACAAAAAGTATTTTTATCGGTAAAACACCAAAACTTAGAACCGCTAACCTTAATAAATTAGATTATACCTTTTTAAAATTGTATAAGAATGATGTTGAAGTTACTGGTACAACCATTGATTTTATTGGATATGATGAGGGTCTTGCCGACTACAACCAATTAGATTTTAACACCAATTTATCCGAAAGTTTAATCTCTAAAAAAAGATATAAACTAATCAGCGGTTCAACATACGGTTACTTTAAAAAGGAGAATAGTGTTTACGGTACAAAACTATATAAAGATATTTTAGCAGTCGTACCTTATTTTAGTTCTAGCGTAAATAACTATGTTATAAATGACATAGTTAAAATTAAATTAAATGATTATAGAAAAGTTGTAGAAACTACAAGTGGTACAACAGTTGAAACAATTGATGTTGATAGATTATATGTTTGTATTGAGGATATAACAGCGGATCATTTGTGTAAAATATCTGGTTCATCAAGTACATTTGAAATACACCCAATATACAGGCCAAATGGTGCCAGAACTTGTTTTATACCTATTGAAAATTACGATCTAAAAAGATTTACACCAATAGGGTACGATAAGTTACCTAACTATGAAATTGTTAAACCAAATGTTGCACCATACAGATATTCAGAACCAATACTATTAAACGGATCACCAACTCAAAAATTAAATTTAGGTGATATCGCTAAAGTCTATATTAGTGGTTCTGGTTCAACAGCAATATATGATTTATATGAATATGTTTATAATAAACCGTTAACCTGGGACCCAACAAATGATTATTTTGCTGGCGAAATCGTTTATTACCCAGGATCTAATTTTTCGATTGATTCTAAATATAGTTTTTGGTATACCCCAACGGGTACTACCGCTGGAACATCACCAACAGGTGGTACTGGCTGGTATGAAATGCCAATAACTGGTGCAAACGCAAATAACCCATTTTGGACTAAAGATATTACTGGTGTAACAACCAATCCAAATCTATATTCGCTTGGGCCATCGGCTTATAGGGTTAAAAATTTATTACCAACAACTGCTAACTCAGGTGGTTATACTTATTCTTTACCATTTACTGGGTCAACAAATATATTGATTGCAGATATGTTCTACACAACATTACCTGGAGATACCAATACAATATCGGAAAATTCTGACATTTTAAGTTATTTTAGGATTACTGGATCAACATTAAATTACACGGGTACTACGGACAGTTTAATGACTTTTAGTGGTACACAAGACACTAATTTAATACAAAATAGTTATACGCTTACACAAGTAGTCCCAAGTTTCTTATCGCCATTATTATGTGGCCAAGTACTTTGGATGTACATTAACGGCCCATTTAATATACAACCAATGTTCCACCGTTTAGCAAGAACAACTGAAGATAACGGTATATTAGGTTTTATAGCGACTGGTACTACGTATAATAGTAATTCTAATTATCACAGTAAAAAATACACTGTTAGTAGAAACGTTTTATATAGAACGGTTAATGGGGTTGGATCATTTTCAACAACAACAGAACCTCATCTATCAACTAACTGGGAAGAACGTGACTTTATGTTAGTTAATAAATTTACATTTAAAAAAGATAGATGTAAAGTTAAAATTTATGAAGGTAAAATTGAATCACTTGATACAACCACAAAAAATAATTTATATTTCTTTGATAAGAATTTAAAATTAAAAACATCATTTACCGAACAAACATTTAGTGGTGCAACAACGAACGCTAAATTATTAAACGGTGTTAATAAACTATTTGATGCTAAAAACACAAACCTTAGAAGTGTTAAAGAATACGGTTTAACTGGATTTAGAAGAATAGAAAATGACATAATAATGGACTATTATTATGAAAGGGATGATAACGGATTACCGTTAACTGGTGAGTTTATTGGTGGTTTAACCATAACAAATCCTTGTGGGCATACAGCAAAAACAATATTTGGTGTTTTATTTGAAGCTGATTTGACAAAATTAGATCAATTAAAACCTAGAATAATGACAGCACCACCATTACCTGAAAATGTTGAGTTAATAACTGGATTTAAACCAGAAGTTAGATTAATCATCAACCAAAACGGTGCCTCAAATGTCACTGTTATTGTTGAAAATAACACATCTAATAGTACTTTATACAATAGGGTGTTAACAAAAAATAAATATTTTGACGAAAACATTGTTGTTAATTACGGAGAATCTATTACAATTAGTGTTAAAACTGATGTGACAAGAAATCTTAGTAGATATAAATCAGGTTTCATGGATAATTACACATTATTTGATACAAACGATAATGGTATTGAAAATGGGTATTTTGTGTCAACAAAAACAAATGTTGGTAGATTAATAACAAGAACAATAAAATTAAAAGATATAAGTGAAGGTAGAGTTGTTAAAATTGACTTTGACGGTGCAAATAATTTAACAATTGACACGGTTGACCCAAGAGATTACATAAGCCTACCATAAATTTATAAAATAACGATATTTATATAAAAACAAAAAATGAGCTATATAATTAAGAAAAACGATCCGTTAGTTAATGTTAAATTAACCAATAACGGTAGGAGAAATCTAGCTGAAGGGACCTTAAATTTCACATATTTTGGTCTTGGGGATGGCGAAATGGATTATTCAAACGATTCATTTCCAAATGTTAATATTTTAAGACCATCGGATAATGTATTAGGTTTGAGCTTACCATTAACATATGACGGTATTAACGTTCTAAACCCAATAACAATCGTTAATGCAATACCAAATGAGGTTTACGCATCAGCAATAGAAAGAGGTTTTTTTAGTTATGATACAACTGGCTCAACAATAAGCATTGATTCAAATTTGTGGTTAGCTGGCCCATTAACTGGTACAACAGCTACTAGTTCTACAGCTCTTGATTTAACTTATAATGGTGGTACAATAAATTCTTCATATGACACAACCATAAAAGAGGGTGACTATCTGTTTGTTAAATTTAAAACAAGCGGTTATACAACAAATTATACAACAACACAAGTACCAGCTGATCAAATAACAGTTGAACCCGTTCAATATTTGATGTACGTCATTAAATCTATTAATAGTGCACCCACATATAATTTAACTGGTTTGACGAGCGGTACAACAATCACAATTATCGTTGATCGTGATTTACCAACCTTTGATTCTTATGAAGTTGATGCGTTTATTTACCCTGGTAAAGATACCATTAAAGATTATTATGATCAGGCAAGCCCAATAGCTTACTGGCAAGGGGGGTTACTAGATTTCTCAAACAATAATACACAATCTGAACTGGATGTTCCTGTTTGGAATATGAATATTATTAATATTGAGGACATAATAGGTTTAGACTCAACAGTCGACAAATCTAAGTACGATGTTGTATCAAAAGATTATTTAGGTACGGCAATAAATTTTAACTATTACAACACCAATTCAAAAATAGGGGTTATACATTATACAAATAACACGGTTTCTAACTTTTACGGTGAAGGTTTTTACCGTTCAACGTTTAAACTTAAAGTTCCTCATATAATGTGGCATAAACAACAATTTACAAATGGTGTTGCTGATACGGTTGGTTACACGTTTGTGGCTGATACTCAGCTACAATATTTAAATGAGACAACACAGGCTGGTTTAGGCCTTACAAAATACCCATACTATGATCTTGTTGACCAAGAAAACGATAAAAATGTTGTTGGTAAAGTTTTTGTTGATGAAAAAATTGTTATAATTGAAGACCCTGAACTATTATCAGCTTTATCTTATAAATCAAACAGAAACTGGACATTACCAAAACCGCTGTTAAATTTAACAGAACCAGGTGTTTGTGGTAACACAAGCACAACTGGTATTTTACAGCCAGGTGAGTATTTGTATGTAACGTATATGTTTATTGATAGTGCTGGTATAACTGGTATGCATTGTGAGGATTATACAACAATACAAAACACAACCACAACACCAAAAGATGTTTTATTTCAGTTTAATAAAAAAATAGAGGATCCAAACTACACCGAATTTTCATTCTTAAAAGATTATGAGGATGAAACTGGTATTGGTTATAAAACCAATCAAATACTAATGTTGTGGCAAAAGTCGTCAACTGGTATTAAACCTGACCCAACTAACTGGGCTTATATTGATGTGAGTGGGTTTTTAGGTACAAATGGTTGTGTGACTGGTGTTATGAATATAAGCGGTACTAATTTTGAATTACACGCTGATATTCTTGATTACGATGTTGATAAATTAGCATCTCATTCGGTTATTGATGTTAACGTTTTTGATGTTTTTGAATTAGGGAATACACCAGTTGGTGAAATAATTGTGATTTTTAACGGTACTGTACAAACACAAGCATCGGATGATACTTTGAGTGACGGAACGTATTATGCATATCCAACAACATACGCTGTTGGGCCTAATAATAGAAGGGTTATTGTTTTTGGACAAGGTTATGGTGTAAGCCCAGATCTTTTACAAATTTATTACTTAACAGGTACTAGTATTACATCTAAGACGATTAAACAAGTTATAACAGTACCTTCATTAGCAACAATTAACTCAAACACAAACGCTAACGCAATTTATAAATCAACAATAGCACCTAACAGGATATCACTTAAATTGGATAAACAACCAAATAACTCAACAGTTTGGTTGTTCTATAAAGGTATGTTATTAAATGCAACAACATATGGTGTTTTTGTTACAAATGAAACAATTGACGATAGACGTGTTGAGTTAAATTTCACACCAACACAGGGTAGTGAAATAACAATGTTCTACTTAGATAATTCTGGTGCTGGTCAAACAGTATCAACAAATGTTTTAACAAAAGATACCATATCAGCTCTTAGAGTAAATATTGATCAATATATGCTTGACAATAGTGAGACGGATATCTATAATTTAAGTGATTATATTACCATACCTGGTATCTCATCCACAGATTTTAGCTTTGGTGATGAGGTATTTTTCTTTGGTAATATAGAAACTGATATTAAAGCCACAATATATAAAACACAATTAACTTGTAACGTGCTACCTAATCAATATATATCGACCGATAACCCAACTTTTAATGCTGACCAAGATAAAGTTGCGTTTACACAAATAGGTATTTTTGATACTGATGGTGTTATGGTGGCTATTGGTAAATTTTCAGAACCAATAACAAGAAAATATAATTCTGATATGGTCGTAATACAAGCTACAATTGACTTCTAATGGGATTTATAAAAAGAAATAAATATACTTTTGAGATATACCTTACGGACAAGGGTAGAGAAGCTTTCGTAAACAATGGTTTTAGGAATGAAATTAAATATTTTTCGTTAATAGACAACTCAAACTATGACCAGATGAGCGGTGTTGATCCCCATGTTTTAACTGGACAAACAATACCAACAATAAAATTTTATGATTCCACAGAAGTTAATAATACAAGTGAAGTCTATACACAGGACTCTAAACGAGGCTCTGTGGATAACAATATACTGTTCACTCATGGTTTTTTGGGCGTTAACCAAAGAGCTGAAAACAATTACATTGCATACGATCCAGACCTTTCGACAGAAACGATTAAAATAATAACATATAAGGACTAATGGCTAGACAATACAACCTTAAAAATTTAAACGGTATACACCTTAAAGCGCCTTATGATTACGCATCATATAATACAAATGGTGTTAACGCTTTAATAGAAAATTACGATTTTCACCCGTATAGATCAAATGATTTATCCGATTTTGAATTTATAAACGGTTCTTATAATCTGGTTGAAAAAACTTCCGATTTTTATAATATGCCCATGGGTAACGGTTTTATCGGTAATAACTCACGTGCCTCGAGAACTATAGCCGTTGATTACACCCAATTTAAAAAAATCAATACTTTGGTTAAAGGTGAGGTTTATTACACAGAATTTGACTTGTATTTTAATTTTAATGGTGATGGGGATAATTATACCGTTGGTTCAAATGGATATACTATCGCTGTTGATGTTTACGCTGTCTTTGGCAATAACAAGAAAAAACTTAAATTATCGGATTTAAAAGTTTATGATTACGCTGGCGCTTATAGCGGATCAACTAGTAATCCATATACAAACGGTTATGTTAATATAAGCACGTCTTTTTTTAATAACTGGGTTGATATAAGTGGTGATACGATAAATGTATCTTATTTACCACACCCAAGTGTATATCTTATTGAAAATACTGGGATCTCATCGATGTCTGTTTCATGGATAGAGGGTGCCATTGGTTATACTGGATACGGGACAACGCAAACACAAACAGTGGGTAGTGGGATGAATCTTTATATAACATCCTTTACAACACCAGTAATTAGCGGAATAGGGATAACCTACACAATGCAGAACCAGGGTTTAGCAGCGGAACCTAACATTAGCCCATTTAATTTTATGAGTGGTTATATGTTTAAAGTCACGGCTCAACTAGACGCTAGTACAGAACAATTATTCAATTCAAATATTTGTACTGGTAACAAAGAGTTTAAAATAATCGTTGATTACAATGGAACAATATCACAAACAACCGTTGGTTATGTTTATGATATGGAAAGTAGTTCAAGTGTTGACGGGGGCCCATTACCAGAAATAGGATAATTAATATGGCAACAATAACAGTAGGAAGAAGAGTCGAGTACAAAATGCCCATTTTTAACTTTAGTATACCTAAAGTTGATTTTTACATAAATACACCAGGTATCAGTGTTGTTGGGCCAGACAAATATATCACCAGTGAATCTGAGGGTAAGTTTAGTATTTTGAACCCAAACACAAAATCAATATATTTTAATAATTTAACATTTGCTAAAGCACAGTTTAGAGACCCTAAATTAAAATCTAATTTAAACACTTTAAAACTGATACTGGTTAACGAATATGATGAGACAAATTTAACTGGTAGCGAATCAATTGTTGGTACTAAACACTACCAAGTATATCAATTAACAAATAACGGTAAACTAATTGGTAGGTTAACCCTTGTCACCCCAGTTGGATTGCTAGGTTCAAATAAAATGTTACTACCGTTAACGACATTAGAGTTTTCGGCTTATTATGAAGTTTTAAACCTAAACGTCTTAGATGCACAACATTACGGCAAAACATCAAATGATCCAGATAGGAGAGTTGGTGGGATTGATTTGAGTTTTAATATAAACTGTTTTGCTGATAGCGAATTTAACAGTCGAATTACCGAAGAAGTTGTTATTAGTCTAATACTAGTTAAAACTTAAAATGAAAAAACAAAATAACCATATATTTATTATATAGGAATAATAACTTGATTTGTACAATAAAATTAATATAATTAAATAAACTAAAAACATGGGGTTCGTACCACAAAGCGGAAGCACCGAAGAAATTAAAGTTTACCTAACAGAGTTGGGTAGAAGAAGACTTTTAGAACAAGGTTTTAAACCAGTTACTTTTTCTATTTCAGATGAAGATGGTAACTACAATGCGTTATCAACTGTAAATCAAATAGTTACTGATATAACTGGGGACTATAATGATAATGTATACGCAATATCAAAAAACATAACAATAAAAGGTCAAATATTAAGAAAATAACATAAAATGAGTGCGATATTAAAAGTTAGAGTCCCATATTATAGTAGAACCATTAGTACTGGTACGAATGGTATAGCTGAGTTCTATTTATTAGAAAACCCAGCGTATGTACCAACATTAGCCCAAAATGTTGTAATTACACACACAGAGGTTTCAACAAATACAGGTTTATACGTAAAATTAAATAACCTAGGTTCAAATACGGCTTTAGGTAAATTCCAATCGTTATCCAATCTTAGCGATAATCCAGCACAAATTGCAGCTAATGGCGGATATGCATACGTTTTTTCCGTTGCATATAACGATACACAGTTTTCACAGCCTCAATATGGTGGTGCTTGCCGTGGTTACATCGAATATGATGTTAATCCAACAAATTATAACGTCTTAAAAACGGTTGAAAGTGTTGTTTTGGTTAATGAAAGTGTACCTTTTGATTTATCAAACGGTTTTCAACAACTAAATCACACATTTAGTGGAACAACATTAAACACAACTGACATTTTACCAGGGTTCTTTGTTGGTAGACAAGATAATAACACAATCTTTGCTAACTTACTAAAATCACTTAATCTACCTGTTACCAATGAGGAGTATAAAAAATATTCAAGATCAGCTTATGGCGTATTAAGCGCTGCTGGTACAAATGATACCGTTGCTGTTACTAAAAATGGTGTTGCATACAAATGGACAGCTATTGACAACACATTTACGGGATCAACAGATACCTTACTTGTCCACCCAACAACAGGTTACACTGGTGAGTATTACGGTACTGTTATGCAAACAATTGGTTGTAATGAGTTTGAAACAAACAAACCATGGAATTTACCAGTTCCAAACGATTTGTATATGATATTTGAGATACCAAATAACAAATATGGTGAAATCATTGATGGTAAGACTATTAAATTAGAATTACCTTACTACACAGGTGCAACATCAAGTGTTACTGACCCAAAACGTTTAGGTATTATGACTGGTTGGACAGGTCCAGGTACAATTGAACTATATGGTACATATAACCATGCTGGAATAAATAATAATTTGGATAAAAAATTATCTGAACCAGATATTAGTATTGGCACCCTTGGTGTTAGACCAGATTTGGCAACAGTTAGTTCAACAACATATGAAAGTAACGTTGTTTTATTATTTACAGATGCGATTAAACCCCCATACGTAAACTTTAATAACTGGGGTGATGCATATAGCGAAGTTATAAACGGAACTAGAGTTTTCACACCAGGTGCCCAAGAAAAACCAACATACAACTATAAAAATGATGTTTGCGTTGGTGCGGCTTACTTAGATAAAGGGTTTATTGTTATCACACACCCATTGATCGTTGATTCATATTTCCATAACATTTTTGATGGCTACATTTACACGTCTGGTACTGGTAGTAGCATGGTTAAAAATTATGATATAACATCGGACTCATCAAATACACCAGTAACAGCTGATAGTAGAGGTGATGTTAGAACCACAGATAGTAATGATACATATGAATTAATCGTAACAAAAGATGGTACTGACATTCTATGGGATAGTACACAGTTTATTTACACTGGAACTACCGATTATATGTTGTCATACAACAGTTATAACACCGAAAAATCTTTAAATATTGTTTGTTTAGCCTCTTCAGACGAGTTCTTTAAATCAACAAATGATACGGCAAAGGATATGATGGGAGTTGACCAAACGGAAGATTGGGCATCATTTAAATCAACAAATGGTGATCTATACCCTGTTATTATCACACAATTAGGTATCCATGATGCTGATGGCAATTTATTGGCGATTTGCAAACCAACACAACCAATTAAAAAGTATTGGTATGATGTTGTGTCGTTCAATGTCAAAATAAGACTATAATTAAAATTTTATGATAAAAGAGATACAAGAAGAATATTACTTACTTGGACTAGACGTTTCAACTAAAACAATCGGAATTTCACTATTCAACAATAAAGGGGAGCTTTTGGAGTTAACACACATTTCTCCAAAAGCCAAACCCGAACCTAAAACAAAGACTGAAGAGCTTATTAAAAAAGCTGATTTGTTTTATGATTTTGTACAGAAGTACAAAACACTCAATATCAAACACGTAGTTATTGAAGAACCATTATTAAGGTCAAACAACGTTAATACCGTTGGGACCTTATTACGTTTTAACGGAATGGTTACCAAAATATGCTATGATGTGATTGGTGTTGTCCCAGAATACATCTCAACATACGAAGCAAGAAGATATGCATTCCCTGAGTTTATGCAACCAGGTAGTGCGGGAAAACTTGTCTTATTCGGTGGATTACCAAAAGATGTTGATAAGAAAAAACTTATCTGGGATAAAGTTAGCAAGAGAGAACCACAAATTAATTGGTTACTGGATAAAAAGGGTCAATTGAAAAAAGAAAACTTTGATATGTCCGATGCTTACACCGTTATGCTTGCTTTTGCCCACATGAAAGAAATTTTCAAATAAATTTGTTTGTAATGAAATAATTTCTTATCTTTGTAGGAATTATGGATTTACTAAATAACGAATTAGAGACAGATAAGCTAATTGACTTACTAGAGTCCTTTTTGGGCGAACCCAGAAAGCATTATAAACGTAAAAAACAAATTAGTTTTGACTGCCCGAATTGCTCCGCTATGAAAGGGGTTGAATTCGATAAAAAGGGTAATCTTGAGATTTCCTATAAAGATGGTGTATATAATTGTTGGTCGTGTGGTGAAACTGACGGTACCAAAGGTAGGCTATCTTTTTTATTTAAAAGGTATTCCGACAAAAAAACCCTAGACCAATTCTATAAACTTAACTTTAAATTCATCCAGCAAAAAACTGTTGAAGAGAAAAAAGACGAGTTAAGATTACCTGATGAATACATAGCACTTGATGGTAAATTAAGCAACCCCAGATTTAACGGAGCATTTGATTACCTCTATAGCAGAGGGTTAAATGATTCACATATTAAAAAATACAAGATAGGTTTTTGTATGGAAGGTAAATACCAAAACCGTGTTGTGGTACCTTCATACGATGCGGATGGTAAGTTAAACTTTTTTGTAACAAGGTCAATTAGCCCAAAAACAACCAAGTTCAAATACTTGAATCCAGCTGTTGAAAAACAGACATTAATTTTTAACGAAGCTTTGATTAACTGGGAAAAACCAGTTTTTTTAGTTGAGGGTGTTTTCGATCATATCGTTGTGCCCAACAGCGTTCCTTTGCTCGGTAAAAAAATGTCTGAAAAATTATTTAACGAACTATACTTTAAATCAAAAAATTTCATTATTATTGCACTCGATCCAGATGCGTGGAATGATACCGTTGGAATATACAATAAATTAGATGCTGGCCGACTCTATAAAAGAGTTTTGGTCTTAACGCTACCTAAAGGTGTTGATATTTCATTGTACTATGAGAAGTATGGACCAGAGAATTTAGGTAAATTATTACAAACAAGTAAAAGAATTAAAGAATGATAACATTAGATCACGCAACCCACACGTATAGTAACAGTAAAAAACCTACTGTTAAGTATACGTCAGTTACTACTGTATTGGGGCAGTACAAAGAAAAATTTGACGAAGATTACCATGCCGAAAGAGTGGCAAACAGAAAGGGTGTAACTAAAGAAGAGGTTATCGCTGAGTGGAGAGAAATAAACCGAATGGCCAATGAGTATGGTACAGCGTTACACGAAATTCTTGAAAGGTTTTTGTTAGCACCAAATAGAATGTACTCACCAAGAGATGAATTTGAGAAAATTGTTATCGGTGCGTTTAGAGATGTTTGTTACGAAGAGGGTTTATCTTTAATAGATAGCCCGTACCTTAAACCAGAACACATTATGTCAATTGAATTTAACGATGATGAGGGTGTTGCAGGTACTTCGGATATCATTGAGGATTTACCAGATGGTATGTTCTTTAATGTATGGGATTTCAAAACAAACAAAAAGTTTGAGTATGAAAACAAATATGGTGAATTTTTACATTTCCCATTAAACCATTTAGCTCACTGTCAGTATAATGATTACACCATACAATTATCTGTGTACGGTGTGATGTACGAGAGAGAAACTGGTAAGAAATTTAACCGTGGTGGTTTATTTTACTGGGATAAAAACATTCAAACATTTAGGTTGATACCAATTGGTTACATGAAAAAAGAAGCTGAAATGCTTATCGAACACTATAAAATGAAAAGACTTATACTATGATAGAAACTATTGCACATATTGCAGATATTCACTTTAGGAATATCCAAAGACATAATGAGTTCAGAGCAATTTGCGAGAACTTTTTTGATCAAATGAAAAAGATTAAACCAGAAAGAATCGTTATTGCTGGTGATATCGTTCATTCTAGAAACCAAATTAGCCCCGAATTGGTTAGTGAGGTGTCTTGGTTCTTAAATGGTTGTTCTAAAGCCGCTGGTAAGGTTATTATCATCCCAGGGAACCATGACATTGTTGAACAGAATAAAGAGCGTATGGACGCTCTAACACCCATCATTAACGCTTTAGATGCTGATAATATTGTTTATTACACAAAGTCTGGCCTATACCAAGACGAAAACGTTGTTTGGTCAGTATTCAGTATTTTTGACAATCATATGGCACCAGAACAATTAGAAATGCGACCTTTTGACGGATTATACGTTGGATTATACCATGGAACAATTGTTGGAGCTGTAAATGAACAAGGATTTAAATTTACCCACGGTGCTGAAGTGAATAAATTCAGACATTGTGACATGGTTCTTTGTGGTGATATTCATAAAAGACAAGTTTTTATGCAGGACAGCACACCAATTATTATGGTGGGATCACTAATCCAACAAAACTTTGGTGAAACTGTCAGCGACCACGGCTTTAATATCGTTAAAATTCAGGATAATAAGTTATTGTCATATGAATTTTTTGATATTGAAAACCCTGTTAAGTATTTGACCTTTAAAATAACAGATATCAGTGATATCGAAGAAAACAATGAAATGTTGGTAAATGCGTAGTATTAACATAGAAAAATCTTTACATGATGATATATTGGATTTTTGTAAAGTAAACGGAATAAACGATGTAGATGATTTTATCAACAAAACACTTAGAAAGGGTTTTGATTTAAAAAAATATGGTGAATCATTTGCAATGTTTTTTAATAAAACTGAAGCTGATATGATCTTTAACGGACCACCTGTTGAAGAAAGACCAGTTGTTGAAAAAGAACCTGAAGTTGTTATTGAACAACCAAAGAAAAAAGGTGGTAGAAAGAAAAAGGTTGCGGAACCAGTTGTTGAAAAAGAACCTGAAGTTGTTATTGAACAACCAAAGGAACCAGTTTATGAGATTAAACAAGAAGAACCAAAACCAGTAAAAAAACCAGTAACACTAATCAAAAAACAACCAAAAGATAATTATGACGTATATGACGAAATCTAAAATAGAGTCAGCTGACTTGTACGACAGCAATAACCAAATTAAGGTTATTTGGGAAGACACGTTGGATAATCACTCAACACATAAGGAAAAGCAAATTGAGAAGTATTTTCAAAACAAATACAAAACAACTAAGGTTAAGGTAATTTTCAAACCAATATCAATAAAAAATAGTGATGTTGTTGCTGAAGGCACTGCCGATGCATCTGAAGTTATTTTGGATGAAAACTACCAAAAACAATTGATTGAAAGTTATCTAAAGGATCAAAAGATTGATATCCCAATGGATTACTTGATGAAACTTGATAACTCAGTAAATGTTGAACTAGAGGATTACAAGGAACAAACTAATAGATATAAAAAGTTTAAGATTAAACAAATTCAGTTTTCGAACTTCTTATCTTTTGGGGAGAACAATAGAATTGACTTTACCGATAAACTAGGTATTACGTCTGTTGTATCAAACCCAGCCAATTTTGGCGGTAAAACAACAATGACGGTTGATTTATTGTTGTTCCTATTCTTCGGTGTAACATCAAAAACTGACAAGATGGAAGATGTATTTAACCGATTTAGTGATGAGGATACTGTTAGTGTTAAGGGTATGGTTGAAATTGAGGGTGATGACTATATTATCAGCAGAAAAATCAACAGGAAACAAGGTAGGAATGGTGAGTACACATGCAAAAGTGAGTTAGATTTCTACCAAGTATTACCAAAAGGTGGTGTTAAACAATTAAATGGTGAACAAAGAAAATTCACAGATGAATTAATTAAAACCTATGTTGGCTCATACGATGACTTTTTAATTACTATTCTAACAACTGGTGACAACCTAGATGATTTAATCAAAACTAAACCAACTGAGCGTGGCAGAATTTTAACCAAATTCATTGGTTTGGAGTTCTTTAGGGAAAAAGAAAAGATTGCCAAGAAAAAACACCAGGAGTGGAAAGAAAAATCTAAATTGTACCATAACAATTCACAAGAGATTCTTACTAAAATTGAAGTAGAAAATGATAAGATTAAGAGTAACAATGAGTTTATTGCTGCTTTAAATATTAGTCTTAAAGCTAAGGTCGATTTATTAAAAACTTTTGACGCTGAAAGGGATAAATTAAATAACATCCGTGTTAATGTTGATACTGAAATGTACAAATTAAATGAGGATGATATTTTAGCTGGTATTGAAAAAGTTAGGGGTTTTATTAAAACTAAAGAGGGTGAAATTGAGCAGTTAAAAAAAGATAACCCAATGCCTAAAGAAGTGTTTGATGTTGATGCCTATGCGACAGCTGTATCAAACATTCGTGATGCTAGAGAAAAAGAGGTTGAGTTAAGAATGGAAATTGCTGCGATTGAAAAAACCATTAAGATGCTTGAAGATGGTGAAATTTGTCAATCATGCCAAAGACCATTAGAAGGTGTTGACCATAAAAAAGAGATCTCAGAAAACAATAAAAAGTTAAAAACTAAAAATACCGCACACAAAAAGGCAACTACAAACATTGAAGAGTTGTCTGAAAGGATAGTGAGTTACGATACCATTAAAACTTTATGGGATGCTTATAACAAAGCGGAATTATTGTTGCAAAACAAACAAATGGAATTAACAAACTATAACGGTAGTTTAGAGCGTGGTGAAGAAAAGTTAAAGGCTTATGGTTTGGCAAAAGAGGCTTTGGAGAAAAACAAGATAATCGATACCGATTTACAAAGATTGAAGTTTAAGGTTGAAAATGAGACTAATGAGAAAGAAGCTTTGATGCTACAAATCAACGGCCTTAGAAAAGATATTGAATTATCCGAAACCAAAATCGGTGAGTACAATAATTTGATCACCGAACTTAAGCGTGAAGAGGTTGTGGACAAGATCTTCAGAGTTTACTTAGATGTATACGGTAAAAACGGTATCTCTAAAATGGTATTAAGTACCATGATTCCGTTAATCAATAGCCACTTAAAAATCCTTTTATCAGATACCTGTGATTTTGATCTTGAAATGCGCATGAATGATAAAAATGAGATTGAGTTTTGGATGATTGATTGCGAGAGTGGTATTGAAAAACCATTGGCATCAGGTTCTGGTTACGAAAAAACTGTTAGTTCATTAGCATTAAGATGTGTATTGAGTAAGGTATGTTCATTACCTAAACCAAATATCATCGTCTTTGATGAGGTTACAGGTAAAGTATCTAATGATAACTTGGACAGATTAGGTATGTTCTTCGAAAAATTAAAAACATTGTTTGAACACATTTGGGTAATTAGCCACAACCCATATGTACAAGATTGGGCTGATAATATTGTAAGGGTAGAAAAAACAGATAACATTTCAAAGGTAGTTGACGCAAATGGTTAAAATATTAGATTGGATAGTTTTTAAAATAAAGTACGAGGTCTATCTGTTTTTTAACAAAATATTTGGGAAAAAACCTAGGAAGTATATTATGTTTTTTGTCGGAAAGTATCCCGATAATTTTAAACATGGGTTAAAACCAATACTTGATAATGAGCACCAATTAAAGTGGATTTTTGGGCCAGCTTCAATCATATTAATCTTTCACTCAAAAGAGAATATGAAGTTTCTGGATAAGTTCTTTAAGAAAATGTATTCTGAATATACAGAATCATTTTTCTTATTTGATATAACAAAAGAAAGATACTCAAAGCATGTAACGGATGAATATTATAAACACCTTTATATGGAAGGCCCAAAAAGACATAACGAGTTAACGTTAAATAAAATACAATATTTTGTTGACTTAGTGGCAAAAGCAAGAGAACAATACATCGCTTTATTGGAAGAAGAGATAAAAAACGCAACGGAGAAAAAAGATAGGGGTAAGGATATAAAAATCAGTATGGATATTATTGACCCAATTCTGGATAAAATAATTGAATACGGTTATGAAAGTTTAACAGAGGAAGAAAAATTAATTTTAAAACGCTACAATACAGACAATGACACAGAGAATTGACACATCACACTGGATCGATCAAAGAGAGATCGCAAATTACTTACAAGACGTAAGAAAACATGAGCCACTTAGCCGACTTGAGGAGCGTGAGTTGCTCAAACAAATTAAAACTGGGGATAGTAAAGCAAAAGAAAAGCTTATTTATTCAAACCTTAGATATGTCATTACCGTAGCGAAACAATACCAGGGTCAAGGTTTGAATTTTGAGGATTTAATATCTGAGGGTAATCTTGGTCTATTAAAAGCGGCTGAAAGGTTTAATTACGAACAGGAAGAGGTTAGATTCCTATCCTATGCCGTTTGGTGGATTAAACAGTCAATTATCCAGTCATTGCACGATAATTCAAGAATGATCAGATTACCAATTAACGTAATTAATGATGTTCGTAAAGCTAACAAAGAAGCACAAAAGAATTTCGCTTCAATGACTGAAAACGATGTCATTAACGGGTTCTCAAATTTACCATCCGTTGAAAGGCTTGATGATAAATATGATGACGAGGGATTATCATTGTACGATATTTATGAAGATAAATCATCACCAAGACCAGACGAAGCTTATGACAGCGACAGGGTAAATCTAATTAACGCTTTAAATAACGTTTTAAATAACTTAACGGAGACTGAAAAGCTTGTTATTGTTAGATATTTTGGTTTAGATGGTAATGAATGCACCCTTCAAGAAATATCTGAGGATTTGGAGTTAACCAAAGAACGTGTTAGGCAAATTAAGGAAAAAGCTATTAAAAAACTTAGGTTCTATTCTGGGGGAATCTTTAATTTATTGTAATTTTAATTAAAAACTAAATATTTATAAGTATGAACAAAATCGAACAAATTTTGAACAAACATTTTACCAAGATAGTCTTGGTTATGTTATTATTACTATTCATGAGAACATGTAATAGCGATGTAAGAAGTCTAAATAAAAGAATTGACAAAATGTCTAACAAAGTTGATTCATTGGAAATGATTATAGTTACACATGAGGATTTAAGAATTGAAGGTCTTAGAGCTGAAAAACGTATGATCCAGTCAACCGATAGAAAAATGTTAGACGTTACCAGACAAGCTGAAATCGATAAAGAATTAAGCTCATTAGAAAACAAATAATCAAATGCTAACACTTAAATACACTAAATCACCAATCATGGAAGCTTTAACTCTAATTAAAGCTTTACAACCGACTGACGAACAAATTACGGTAAAAAGTAAAATCGATGATTTTAACCAAAAAAGAATCGTTGTTGTTTCTGATAACCCAGACCCAAAAAAGGCTAGCGATGAAACTTTTGCTGTTAAGGATGTCATGAAAAAATATGGTGCCTCTTGGGATCTCAAAGGAAAACAGTGGTTTTGGAATGACAGATTTAAGTCAGCGGATGAGATTGCTAAGATAGCGAATGATGCGGTAAAAGCTGCGAATGAAAAACTTGGTCATGATATTAGTGGTCATAAAGAAATTGGTGTTTATAGTGACATTGAGCAACTTACAAAAACAAAAGATTTTTTAGAAAATATAAAAGATGCTTATGAGACGGTTAAAACTAAATCTAGTAGAGTCACATTAGATATTTTAGATGCTTATATTAGTGAGTTAGGTGAAAGTTTGGATGATAAAAAACTCTTGGATGATATCGCTGAGTTTAATAAAGCGTCTAAGTCTTACATTCTTGAAACAGGTGAATATTCATATAGCTTTTTTAATATGTTTATGATATGGTTGCAAGCAACTAAAGGGGCGAAAGAGTTTGGATCAATACCATATTGGTTTGGTAGAGGTTATGAGCCAGTAGAAAACGCCAAAAAAATCATGATCAGTAAAAAAACAAATAGTGGTAGCTTAGCTGGAAACGTTTATAAAATTATTGCAAATTACCCAAAATCGGCTGAAGAATACGCTAAAGAAAGTGGTATTAAACTACTCCCCAATAAAAAAATGCCAATACCAAAAGAAAAATATAACGCATTTTGGGTTTGGGCAAAAAAGAAGGGGTATTTTAAAGTTAGCGCTGCCAAAGATTTTACTGAGGTTGCCATCTATGACAATAAAAATGTACAACCAATACCAGGTAGAGAACAAATAAACACCCCAGAAGGGCCAAAATGGTTTAGTGATGAGGATACTGAGGATGAAAAGTCGGCTATCATGATTAAAGCTCTAAAAGAGTTTTCACAAGCTAGTGGTATTAAGATAACAGACTCATCTAATTTAGGCGGTGCTAGAGGTGTTAGTAAAGGCGGACACATTGAATTGTTAACCAACAGCCTTGGTGCTGATTTACTATCAACGTTTGTTCATGAATTAGCACATGAGCTGTTACACCATGAAGCAAATAGTAAATTAGGTTTTTATGTTGGTAGAGGCGGTAGTCATCAGGAGAGGGAGTTACAAGCGGAATCAGTTGCTTATACCGTAATGAAAAGTTACGATTTCCCAATCGAACACTCTATTAATTATTTAGCCATGTACAAAACTAACAAAGATGGCGTTAGAAAACACCAAAAATTAATTAGAGACGTTTCTATGTTTATCATCAAGCAAATTGAAACATACGCACCCAATGTTAATGAGCCAGATGCTACGGAAGAAATAAATGAAGCTTTAAGTAATATCAAAAATATTATAACAGAATTTAAAAAAACAATTTTATAAGATGGATTCGTTACAGAAATTAAATAGTTTGATTGCCCAGGCTGATGAAAGAATATCTCAGATCGATGAATCAAATTTAAATGAAAATGAACTAAAAATGGTTCAAGAAATAAAGTCTAAATACCCACAACAAGCTGCAATAGCTATTGCTAAAAAAGAAGCAGCTAAAAACAAGTAATTATGCAAACAGAAAATAAATTAACAAGAAATTTTATTATAGGTACATTTGTCACATTATATGTGATGGTATCGTTGATTTCAACAATACACGTAATTGATTTCTTTGAATTATCAAACCCTAAATGGTTAGCCGTTACATTAGCGTTAGCCTTTGAGGTTGGTGCTGCGGCTTCTTTAGCCTCAATCATAGCGCTTAAAAAAATGAACAAGGGTATTGTATGGATCTTGTTCTTTATTTTAACAGCAATGCAGGCCATGGGTAACGCTTTTTTTGCTTATACCCACTTAAATGATTACCAATCCTGGGTTGAATTATTCGGCCTAGTTGATAGTGATCCGATTGAACAAAAAAGAATATTATCTATTGTCAGTGGTGCTATTTTACCACTAGTCGCTTTAGGTTTCATTAAATCATTAGTGGATTATATTAGACCAGATGATGCTGTAAATGATGCTGTAAATGATGCTGTAACGCAACCAAATTTAAATGAGGAAGCAAAAAAAGTTTGGGAAAAAGTTGATGAATTACGTAAAGAAGGTAAGTTGCCTAAAATCACTGAGGAAGATTTAGCTGACGAACCAACAGCTTTGGCTAACTCACGATATAGAGAAGAATACGTGGTTGAAGATAATAACGATTTTGAAGAGGATTCTTTAATTGATATACAAAATGAAATTGAAGAGCCCGTTATTGAAGAAAAAACAACTGAAAGCGATTTAGAGAACTATCCTGTTTACGATAAAACTAATGAAATTAAGAATAATGGAATAGAAAATATTATGGTTTTCACAAAAGATGATAGTCAATAAAGAGTATTACTTTGAGGGTAATGAGAACATACAGAAAAACAAAACTAAAAAGAAGCAAATAATTCTTACACATACGTCATGTACCATGGATGAGTACTTGACAAAAATTAAAACACGGTACAACGGTAAATACAACCGATTACCGTGTTTTTTTATTTCACAAAATGGTGAGGTTTACCAACATTTTGATCCCAAGTATTATAGTTTATTGATGTGGGAGCAACAAATAGAAAAAAACTCAATAACAATTTGTTTAGAAAATGTTGGGTGGTTAAGTAAAGATCTTGCTTTGGATAAATACTTTACCTGGAAAGGTTCTGAGTATTTTGGTGATGTTGTTGAAATACCCTGGAGAAATAAAAGACATTGGGCTACTTATTCCGAAGAACAGTACACGAAACTTGCGGAATTAATAGACTATTTATGTATAGAATACGGCATAATAAAAGATTTTATAGGAAATAATATTGTTATAAATAAACCAAATACGCAAAAGGGTATACTGAATAGAAGTAACTACACAAAAAACAACTACGATTTATCACCAGCGGCTGATTTTAAGAAAATAAATGAACTAATAAATAAGGAATACAAACATGAACAATTACGATAAAAGCTACGATGATATTAAATCATTACTAAACAAAGTGAGAACGGTTCAATTACAGGAATCGGTTAAAAAAACTAAATCGTTATTAAACGAAAATGATGAAATGGTTAGAACAGAACCTGTTGAGGTTGAATCAAAAGATGGTGAGGAGTTGACTTTTGACAATATTAACACTGTTGGTTATCTAAGTAAAGCCGATGACGTTCAGTTATCTGATGAAAGTAAAGCTGAGTTTACAAAAGCCATTGGCGATTTTATCAATGCCACTGGTTTGATGTTACCTTATGTTAATATTAGATTAGAAAATGGCCGTGTTATTTTAACAGCTGACGTTGTTAAAAACCCAGCTTTGGATGGGGTTAAAGAAATTGTGGTTGATACAAATGATGAAGACCCTAAGATTAATTTAATTGGTGGAACCTTGATTTTAAACCAAGATTTGCTAAATTTATTAAATACAATTGGTAGGTCATATAATGATGTACAAATTGGTAGAAATAATTTAATTAAGATCACACAAAACAAACAATCACAAAACCCATTATAATGAAAAAAAATATAATCTTTTTAATTCTTTTTGCTGGTATTGGTTTCCTAATTTACATGAGCGTTTTTAAGAAAGATAGTGGTGTTATTGATACTAGCCATTATCAAAAAACAATAGACTCATTAAACTTAGCGATAACAAAAAGTGATTTAAAAATAGATTCTTTAAGTAAATCTGTTGAAAGTAGGAATGCTAAGATAGCGGCTTACGGTATTGAGTTGGCTGGTTTAAAAAATAAACTAAATAAGGAAAAAAAGGCACATGAAAAAGATATTAATCGTATTAATGCTATGTCTAGCAGTGAGCTCTCCAGCTCTTTCGCAGACGAATTTAAGTGATTCAACCTGCTGCGTACCTTGCACGGCAATAAGAAACGCATTGATCCTTAAAAAGGATCACCAGTTATTAAAAGCTGAGATAGGGGTTACAAGAGATAGTCTTAATTTAATAACTAAACAGTCGGTTCAAAAGGATAGTATTATAATAGACCAAAAACATATTATCTTAGAAAAAGATACAATTATAACAAACAAAAACAAAGTTATTGAGACAAAAGACGAGCATATTTCGGACTTAAACCATAATATAAAAGTCTTTAAGAAACAAAGAAATATTTCCTACATAACAAGTGGGGGTATTTTTATACTGACATTACTACTTTTATTGTAACATTTCCGATTTAAAGACTATTTATATTAATAAAACGTACCATGAAAGTTAAAATAACCGAAAGCCAATTAGACCAGTATTTGAAAGAATGTTTGGTTGAAATGGATGATAAAACACCAATAAATGAAGCCCTTACCCCAACGGATAAGAGCGACATTAAAGTTTTGATTAAGAATGAAATAAAGGATTTCTTAAACATTACACGTGGCTCTCAGTTTGAAACTAAGGTAAAAGATATCGTAAAAGATACCGTTAAAAGTAATAAAGATTTTGAAAATAAAGTGGTTGAAATAACGAGAAATGTGTTGGTTCAGCTATATAAACAGTTATGGACCAGAAGAAGTTTCTGGGTAAGTGACCTTAAAAATTCACCTAATTAATGAAAAAAGAGGATTTTTTAAAAAACATTGTTGAAAAAACGTTGGTTAACGAATCAGCTTCTGTCGCTTCTGTTTTAGGTGACCCAGGTAGCCCAACATATGGTGGGTTTATCGGTCCGTTAGGTAGAATATCAAAGAAAAAATTAAACAGTAGGCTTTTTAACACATGGAAAGATTCCAATGTTAAAAATGGTGTTGGTGTTGGTAGAATAGCTGTACCACCACAAGGTTATGTTAAAGAACATTTATATAGCACTGAAGGTAATTTAGTAACCGAAGGTGATTTATTAGAATGGTTTGGTGGTGATTTAAAGCAAAAACCTTCTTACAATGGTGGTCATTTAGTGGCCATCGAACCTAAATGCCTTGCATTCCCATATTGCTCACAAGGAGCTGTAGATAAACCCATCAAACTTATCGGTGAGTCTAAAGAAGAAATGTGCGAGGGGTGTTATGGGTATTGCTCTCATATTGCTGAAGAAACTGGTAAGTCACCAGAATTTATAGCAAAATTAATCAGAGAAAAATATTTATCAGAAACAATTGATATGATTAAAATGGAAAATATCAATGAATCTGTTATTGAACAATTAAATGAATCCATCGAATTGTTGGATGAAAATTATACAGAAGAAAATAAAAACTTAGAAAATACAAATACTATGGAAAACATACAATTAACACCCGAATTCGCATCAAAGTGCATGGGCGGTATTATGGAAAATAATCAACTTGCAGAATGCATGTACGAAACTTTAGTTAGAGAAGGGTTTTTACCTGAAACATTAAATGAAGGTGAGACATATGAAGGCTATTGTAAATCAATGATGGAAGATGCTGAAATATGCATGGAAATGGTTAAATCTTGCATGATGAGTGAAGGCTCTTCTTGTGCAAACGAAGTTTCTAGCTATATTTCAGAACTTTGGGGTGGTAAAATGGAATCCCAAGAAAAACTTTATGAAGACGCTTTTAGAAGAGGTTTAGATCCAGAGGAAATGGTTTACGAAGAAAATGATGCGTTAGAGGAAGAAGAACCAGCTAGTGGTTTTGCTAACAAATACGCAAAAATTGAGGCAAGTGTTGAAAGAATTGGTGCTAGAGAAACAGGTGTTAAGTTGGTTAACATGTTTATTAGTAGAATGTTACCAGGTATGGGTACATCTGATCTTGCTGATACAGCCACATTTGCAAATGGTTTAGATACTATTGAAGAATATTTAGAAAATGGTGATTACCAAGAAGCCATCGAAGAAGCTAAAAACACAGCGGAAGCTATGTTAGAGGATGAAGGTATGGGAATGGATATGTTTGGCGAAGGTGAAGTTGATGAGGCTGCTGGAATTAACCCTGCTATTTATGACCAGTTGAAACATTGTGTTGAGCACGGTCATTCTTATTCTGAAGCTAAAGAACACGTTGCTAAAGCGGTTGACGGTTGGGATCTTTCAATGGAAGACTGGAATGAGGCTAAAAAGAAATTTGGTAAAGGTGAAAGAGATGGTGCTGATTTAGAAGAAGGTGGTTGGATGAACGAATTTGATTTATCGGAAGGTGATGAGGATAGTAGCAGATACATGTTCTTCTCTAATTTAGAGCAAATCAAAAGACAAGCTGATGTCTTAATGAAATTTGATCACGGTAAAATTGAAGCTATTTTAAATAGTGGACATGATTGGGCTGCTGATCACATGGCTGTTGCAAAAGAAAATTTAAGTCATGTATTTGATTTCTTGATGAATGAAATGGAAGGTGAAAATGCACCAGAAGGTGATATGACACCAGCTCCAGTTAGCATGGCACCAGTCGGCCCTATCGGTGTAGAAGGCCCAGCTGATGAGCTTATGGAATATAATGATGAAGCTGACGTTGAAGACGATGAGGTTGCTGTAAGCGATCAATACGAAAGAGAAATGAAATACTTTACAAATTTCATGAACTCGATCGAAAAATCTATGGCTACATTAGCTAAAGGGTTAAATACAGACGATATTAAAGATAAATTTAATCAGTATTTTAGTCAATTCGAATCAAGTAGAGATGCTAACGCTGATAACTTTATTAATTTCATACAAAAAACCCCTGAGGAAAGTTATTTGGAGTATTGCGATAGATTATTCGCAAAAGGTTCTAATAATAGCATATTAAATCTATTAGTATCACCAACCAAAAGATCTTTCTTAGAAAAAACAGGTTTACTTATGGATGATAATTTAACCGATGCTTTGGATACAGTTGACGAGTTACAACCTAGAGCTATGAAAAAAGCTGAGTTCATTAGAGCTTATGGTGAAAAACAAGATAGCAAATACAAAGATACTGAAGATGATGATTTTTCTGATGAAAAAGAACCATCAATGAAAGATTTGAAAAACATTGAAAAAATGGGTAATTTTGACGTTGACAATGATGACGAAGATTTTTTAGAGGAAGCTGAATTGGCTAAATTTGTTGCCAAGAAAGGTAAGAATGTAGATTCTGAAAACGCTAAAAATGAAAAAGAAGCTGAGGAAATGATCAAAGCTGCTGAAAAAACTCAAAAAACCGTTGATCAAAAAGTTGATAACTTAAAAAACCAAAAACACAATAACAGTGATTGGGAAGATAGTATCGATGTTAAACAACACGGTAGAAATAGCATGTTAGATCTTGATTATGTTAATGACAGTGGTGATGACTTTAAAGATAGAATTGTTGCGCAAGCAAACGGTTTACCTGATAAAGAAGGTGAGGCAAATGTTGATTACGAATCTAAGGGTGGTGAAAAACTAATGCAAGCTGTTAAAGCTAGAAGAGATGTAAGAGACATGGATTATACATCTAAAGGTCTTAACATCAACAACGATGATTCATATGAAAGAAGTGATGCATTGCCAGGTGATGATAATAAAAAGAAAAAAGATAAAAAGGTAAACGAAGATGTTGTTTCATTAGAGATACAAAAAATGATGAAAATGGTTTCTTATGACCAAGCGGTTATTTCTGAAGAGAAAAAAGCTAAGCAAATCAATGAAAACGATGTTTTCTGGAAAAGCGTTAGCAAGAAGAAATTATTGTAAGTCGTTTAGTTTACATTTTTTTTTAAAAATTTATATTTATAAGGGCTTCATCAACATGAGGCCCTTATTTATTATAGAAGATGAGTAGGGGACACATACATAAGTTTTTAGAATATTTTTCAAAACCGTTAAGTTTTGAACAGTTAGCCTATTTAAACACGATAAATAATATTACAACTGAAAAGGTTGAATTATTTAGAGACTTCTCCATTTCATTAACTTATATAATTGAAGATACTTACCTTGGTGATGACGTGATTCTTTATCAGGACGATCAAGTAAATCATTTTAACTGGTGCTGGAAAAGAAATTTGGATAATTTTAAGAAAGAAAACATTTTCTTTCAAGAAAAGGGTGAGCACTATTATTACTTCTTGGCTTATTTTATGGACATCTATTATGGTAATAGCACCAAAACAAAGGGGTTATTTAGTAAAATCATTAATTTTTGGGATGATGTAATGTCGATCGAGATAACCAAAACAAAATCTGAACACGACCTTTTTTTTGAAGTCTACAAAACACTTGATAAGTATTTTTTAAACAATTATTGATAATATCACTTTTTATGTCTATTTTTATAAAAAAATAAATTATGGACATACTACTTGGATTAATCAATAAGGCGCTGTTAGTGGGCCTTATATTATCTATTTTGGTCATATTAAGACACATATTCTTATTCTATCGTAATATTGTTGATATCGAACCAAAAAAATATACATTAACACATAAAGAGTTAATCTATCTTGGGTTATCTGTCTCTTACATAATAACATGTATTATAAACGGAATTAACATATGAAATTAGACGAAATGTTTAAAAAATACCCCGATAACCTTATCGGTTTTAGGGTAAACGCTGATGTTAGAGTTATTGACTTCTGGTTGGACCCAACCTGGTCGATACTTGAAGATCACGTACCAGAAGAAATTAAATTAAAAAAGCAAAAGGTTTCTGAGGACACTGGGTTTATCTACTACATCATGTTCAGTGATTTATTCTCATTTGAAGAGATGTATACCATCTTTAGTAATATAATTGAGTATAACCTTGATCTACAAAAGAAACAGGAGTTATTCAGTGAAAAGATGACTGAATTGAAAGGGTTATTTGGTAAATTAAGTTATGATGAACTTAAACAACTTTCTTTTGATACCCCACTATCTATTATGGGTACTGGTAAAAAAAGATCTAAAAAAACTGAGGAACCTATTGTTGAGGGGCCTGAATTAAACACTGAGAATAATGAGGTTGAAGCTGATGCCGCTAAAACCGAGGAATAAAAAAATTAAATAATGGACGCTACAAAAGGGGTTATAGGATTTACAGCTGGTAATTTTGATTTATTACATCCAGGTTACATTTATACTTTTGAGGAAGCTAAAAGACACTGTGATTATTTTATGGTGTTTTTACAAATTGACCCATCTGAAACTAGGTTTACAAAGTATAAGCCCGTTATACCTTTGTATGAGAGGTATAAAACATTAATGGCGATCAAATATATTGACGAGGTAGTTACATACCAAACAGAAGAGGATTTGATTAAGTTAATGGAGTTTTACAAACCAGACATTAGAATCTTGGGTGATGATTATATCGGTAAAAGATTTACTGGTGACCACTTACCGATTAAAGTTATTTACACGACAAGATCTCATAATTGGTCAACAACAAAAATTAAAGATTTAATAACCATACAAACAATTAAACAAAACCCTGATATTATTAACAGAGCTGGCAAAGAAACCGAATAATATGAATTGGATTACCTTAACATATTTTGTTTTTATATGCTATGGAATCACATCTATTGTGGTCCAAAGTAAACTATTTAAACCATTCAGGGAAGTAATAAAAACCAGATCAAAATTTTTTGGTTCTTTATTACATTGCATGATGTGTTTTGGTTTTTGGGTTGGTTTATATGTTGTACCCGTTTTGGGTTTTTCCCCGACAGCAATTCTTTTCGGGAAAACAAACCTAGATTTGTATCAAAAGATTATTTTTACTATCTTTGATGCCGCATTTATATCGGGTGTCGTTTATTACATCAACATAATTGAATTATATATTGAATCAAAGTTACCAGATGAGCAGTGATATTATTGGCGTGTACAATATGTACCTTGAAGACTACCCAATTACAACACCAATGGCTGTTGGTTGGACAGACCAAGAAACGCAAAGGAAGCGATTTAAGACCTTATTTGGTATTGGTATAGAAGATAACTCATCTTTACTTGATTATGGCTGTGGGTTGGGCCATTTAAACGATTATATAGCCAATAACAACCATAATAATATAGATTACACAGGTATCGATATTAACCACAAATATATCGTTTACGCTAATCAGTTGTACCCGACAAAAAAATTCATATGTTCTGACATTGATAAGATAAACGAAAAGTTTGACTATGTGATTGGATCAGGCGTATTTACCTGGTTTGTGGGTATGGATGAGGTTATTAGAAAGATTGAGATGGCCTATAATATGTGTAATAAAGGCGTGGCGTTTAATTTCTTAGATGAAAGATCTGGGTTATCACCTTTAAACCTATATAATCCAGAAGATATGGTAAATCGATTATCGCATATCGCAATACCAGAATTAGTACAAGGTTATTTAGAAAATGAAGATTTTACTATTTATTTAAAAAAATAATATGGAAGACGATAGACTTTATAAAACTTTTGAAAAGGAGATAAATAAAGATAAATTTGAAATTGAGAAAGCTAAAAAAGCTTATGCCGATGCCGTAAAAAAAGGTTTGGGTAAAGAAATCAATAATTTTGATAACTATATTAAAAAGGGACCATCTAAATGGGTTAAGTTTAAAAATTTTATCTCAAAGGTATTTAGATATTTATGAAACTAGAGCAGATAAATAATATCGCAACAACAATCACAAGTAGTGGTGAAAACAAAAATACTGAAGTTTATATTAAACTAAATGAAAGTAAGCATGAGGTTTTACAACAAGAAGTTTTTAAATTTATAAATAAAACAGTGCACGGTTACACTTCTAAAAGAACTTTTGAGATCATAATAAATGATGTCAGGTTTATCTTTAAAAGAAGCTAATCATCTTGTTGATGTTCTGGCCATCCATTCCCTGGAAATCCCATAATTAGCCTCTAAAGCATCATAAACCCTTCTCACCGTATCAATTGTTGGGTCATTAAAAAATATAAAGTTTGTCAACCCATTTGTTTGGGTAAAAACTTTAATGGTTTCATTTAACCTTAACGAGTCTTCTTGGTTTTTAAGAACAAATACGTCAAGCTGCTCGTTTTCAAAGTACTCAATAACAAGTTTGTTGTTAAAAGACAGTACAACTCTTGTGTTATTATTATTTACCAGGAAATTTTTAACTAAAGTTCTAAATGTGTGTTTTTGATCGGTGTTCTTATGTTTAAACACCTCTTCGATGGGGTAGGGACTAATTTTTTTTATAACAAAATCACCCTTTGGTTTAACTTTAACAAGTGCACCCATTTCATTTCTAAAGTGATTTATTGAAGTACCCGTCTTTGGGCCAATTAAAACCAATTCATAATCAGTTTCTCTACCTAACCAATCATATTCTTTTGGAAAGAAACAAACGTTTGATTCCAATATCTGGTTGTAAACTTTAACGGATTCATTATATGTGGCAATCTGATCGATAACCTTAATACGTTTACCGTTGTTATACAATAATATTTTATATGGTTTAGACACCCTATAAATATAGGGAAAATACAGCTAAAATAAACAAAAAAGCCCTCAGTCAAGAGGGCCTTAAGTTTTTAGTGAACAATTCCAAATTCTTTGATTAGTTCAAAGATTAGTTTTTGTGTTTTTTCGTAATGTGCGTAAATTCTACCCTTGATGTTATCATCCTCTTCCTTTGCGGCAATTTTACTTAAGATGGATTTTGCTTCTTCTAGTTTATCTAAATAACCTAATAACTCTGAAGCGCCCTTCATATCAGTAACTTTAATCGAGTCGTCACCGCCCATTTCAGTCTCTGGATCCATACCAGCTAAATCTTCTTGTGAAGGATACTCAATTTTTTTATCTTCATCATCACCTAGATGTTTTCCTAACATATCTTCAATCCCCTCATTAACAGGGTTCTTCAATTTAAGAGCCTCTACTTCCGCAAGCATTTTTATTTGTCTTTCTGTGAATTTTACTTTTTTTGTCATAATCTGATATATTTATTAGTGAAGTCGTTTTATTATCTCCAGTTAATAATAAATAGTCTAAAAAAGGAAAAAAGATGAAAGACTTCACAATTAAATTAACGCAAATGAACAGTTTGTTTATTTGCAAGTTCAGCGTGAGTGATTATATAAATCACGAATTTAAAATTTACTATATCTCCCCAGATGGTAATCACGAATACTTGTCCGTAAATCAAATACAGGACACCGATCACCAACACGAATGCTCAATAGGAAGCCTTTACTTTAACTCGAAAACAAAAACCATGTTTGAGGACACACGCACCGAAACATTTACTATTAACAGAAAAAACTACAAAGACTTTATAAACTACTTCAACATATTAAAGGGGTGGTCAAACGAGTACATAGATGATATTGAAAAAATTTACGGTAAAAATTTGGTTATGTAAGGAATAGTTCTTAATATTGTACCATGAAAGAAATAACAGAATACGTAAAACATGTTATGTATGTTTTGGATTCAGAAAACTTTTTTGAAAAAGCTGGTTTGTTTATGGACCGAAAAATCTTAAAAAAGTTTCTCACCGAGACAATAACACGAAATTACGAAGAAACTGGTTCTTGCCTTTTAATGGAAGGACAGTTGGAATACTTGATTGATAAAACCAATAAGTATATAATATCGGAGACTTTTGAGGATCTATTAAAAGACGATCTAATTGAGGTTAAAGGTATGGACGATAACGGTGAATTTCTGTACGGACCAAAAGAAATTTAAAAAATTTTTAAAAAAAATTTGGTTTTTAACATTTTTGTTACTATATTTGTACCCAATTTAAAATAATAAACAATATGACACGTTTAGTTGACGCTTTGAGAACAGAAAATACTACCACTGAAAATGGTATGGTAACTAACTCATCATCTTTGAATGCATGTGTTGACCTATTCTTTATGATAGGTGCAATGCGTGGCCAAGATGTTGGTAGATTGACTGCTAAATTTAGCAAGGCTTTCAACGAAAGCCCTGTGACCGCTTTGAGAATTCTTTTCTGGGCTAGAGATGCACGTTCTGGTGCTGGTGAAAGAAAAATCTTTAGAGATATCCTTAAATATCTTGCTGAGAATCATTCAGAATCTTTGGCAAAGAATATTCAGTATATCCCTGAGTTTGGTCGTTGGGATGACATGTTGTCATTGTTTGGTACTTCTTTGGAAGGGCAAGCTAAAGGGTTGATTGAGGTTGCTTTAAACAACAACGATGGTCTTTGTGCTAAATGGATGCCAAGAAAAGGTAAACACGCAATTGCTTTGGAAAGACATCTTGGTTTATCCCCAAAAGAATACCGTAAATCTTTGGTAGAAAAAACCAAAGTTGTTGAGCAGTTGATGTGCGCTGGTAAGTGGTCACAAATCACTTACAACCACGTACCATCTTTGGCTATGTCAAGATACACCAAAGCGTTTGTTAAAAACGATGGTGTTAGATTTGATGAGTTCAAAAATACAGCAAAAACAATCAAGGCTGGTGCTTTGTATCCATATGACGTGTTAAAGTCATTAAAATTTGGCGGTGACAAAGTTGTGGGCGTTAAGCAGTGGGAGTCACTTCCAAACTACTTGACAAACACTGAGGAAAGAATTTTACCAGTATGTGACGTATCTGGTTCAATGTGCACACCAGCGGGTAATAACGCAAATCTTTCTTGTATGGATGTGTGTGTTTCTTTGGGATTATACATCTCTGAAAGAAATGTCGGTCCATTTAAGGACGCTTTCATCACATTCTCCTCAACACCAAAGTTGCAATACTTAAATGGTGACATTGTTTCTAGAATGCAACAATTGGAGAGTGCTGAATGGGGTATGAGCACAGATCTTGAGGCCACTTTCAGAATGCTTTTGGACCAAGCTGTTAAACACTCAGTTCCAAAAGAAGAAATGCCAACAACTATCTTGATTATGTCAGATATGGAGTTCAATCAAGCTACTCGTTCAAACGAAACGGCTATGAAAATGATTGAGCGTCATTACAATGAAGCTGGATACACAATCCCAAAAATTGTGTTCTGGAACATTCAAAGCAGACATGATAACGTACCAGTTAGCTTTGGTAAACATGGTGCCGCATTGGTGAGCGGATTCTCTCCAGCGATCTTAAAATCGCTTTTAGCGGGGGATGACTTCACACCAGTTGCTATCATGAACAAAACAGTGAATAGCGAACGTTATGCTTGCATAACAGCTTAAAAATATTGAACGGTGGGAATACTTTCGGCAAGTTTTACAAATATACAACTAAGCCAGAAAAAACCCCACTATAAGGTGTAAAGTGGGTACTAAACCGTGGGTCGAGAGACGCTTCGGCTATGTCTAGCACTATGTTACGGGGGCATAAAAACCCGAGACCTGATTCCGATACCGTTCATGACTTTAAAAGGTGGAAAAATTTTCCACCTTTTTTTGTTTGTTAAATTTTTTTGTTTATCTTTGCTAAAATCAAAATAATATTATGGTTAATACTATTCATAGGTCAGTTGTTGAGAAATTACAAGTTGAGGTACCCGATACCGTAGGTAGTGATGAAATTTTTGGGGCATCATCCAAACTAGTGGAAACCGATGAAGAGCATTTTAAAGAATCCTTAAAAAACAACGTACCATGTTATGTGCATAGAGAGACGTTTGTTGTTGAACATGATACCGAAAAAAATAAAGTGATCTTTAAAAGGTACTTTGTTAGAAAAAACCCTGTTGAGATTAAAAAAATAAAAACAATGAGGTTAAAAACGTATAAGAGTTATAAAAGTTTGACAATTGACATAACCACTGGTGATTTTACGACATATAGTATTGATACTGGTGGTAGACGGAGAAAAAAACGCATACCTACTGTTAGGAAAACTATTTTTACCCATCAAGTAATGTCAATAATAGAATCAATTTTTGATGATGGCTTAATAAAGAGAGAGTCCATTAACGATGGTTTAAATAAAAGTATAAAAACCCTTGGTTATGACCAAGAAATCACCAGCATGTTTTCACAAGACTATCTAAGGATTGTTTATCGTGATAATAAAAAAAAGATTCGCACCCATAATTACGTATTTGTTTTTATAGCGCACAATTTTTTTAAAAGGCTTGGTGTTAAATTATCGAACATGCACAATGTTTTAGAATACGCTAATACTTTTAAAACGAATAAAAAAAGCTATGCGGGTAAGAGCATATACACTTATTATGCTAATTATTTTGGTACCGATGAATTATTCATCGCTGGTTTATTTGATTATAAAGATCAATTAAATATGAACATTTATGTTAGTAATCAAGATAAGGAAGATAAGGGTGATTGGTTTCATACCACGTCAAAAGATAACATAAAAGAAAACTATTATCGCATAAATGAAGAGGCGGTAACAATCTTATATAAATTAGGTTATAATTTATCCGAAATTAAATCAAGTCAACAATTACTTAATATTGTTTATAGTCGTGATAATAGTCAGGTAGGTTTTTACCACAACCCGCTAGAACTACCGTTAGATATTTTAATTGAAAACAAAGAATTTTTTAGATCAATAATTAAAGATACAACTCTTGATACATTAATACGTATGTTAAAAACACTACGTAATTTACGTGATGTATATGGTATTAAAGCATCTGGTTATTTAATGTATTTATCATCGGTTGGGTCAATATTATCAGCTTTACACCAATCTACCGAAGAAACTGGTTTATATACGGTATCAAAAGGTTTTTTAAATCGATTAAAAAAACAGTTACCTAAAAATTCAAAATGTTCGGTAACAAAACATATAAATAAAAAAATTGAAACTGAAAAGTTGTCTCACAATATTTTTAGAGGAGATAATTCAACCTTTTATTCAACAATACACATTACTTATAAAACCGAAAAGATGAAATTAATGGTTTATGAGAATGATATAAATTATCGTATTTATAATAAAAGAATAACATTAAACGGACTAACAAAAAATTATGTTTTGGAGAAAGCTTTTGGTAATTTTAACCGTAACTATCACAAAAACAAAAATAAGTTTAAATACGTTGGTTTGAAAGCACACTATTCAAGAAAACGTTTTGAAGATTTACTTAAGGAAAAGTTTTCGCAAAAAGATTTAAAATCTATAACCGAAAATCTTGTTTATCTGAAATAATAGTATTACATTTGTAAAAATAAAAACAACATATGAATTTAGGAAAAGAGTTTAATCAGTACGCTACAAAGCACATGGGAATTAAGTCTGAAACACTTAGCAGATTTAACAGTTCAATAACCCCTTATATTATTGAAGAAAGAGAAATGAACGTTACACAAATGGACGTATTCTCAAGATTGATGATGGAGAGGGTTATTTTCTTGGGTACTGGTATTAACGATCAAGTATCTAACATTATTCAAGCACAATTACTTTTCTTGGAATCAATTGACAAAGAAGCTGGTATTCAGATCTACATCAACTCTCCAGGGGGTTCTGTTTATTCTGGTTTGGGTATCTACGACACAATGCAATACATTAAACCAGAAGTATCGACAATTTGCACAGGATTGGCGGCATCAATGGCCGCTGTATTACTCTGCGCTGGCGCTGAAGGTAAACGTTACGCATTACCACATTCAAGGGTTATGATTCACCAACCATTGGGTGGTGCCGAAGGCCAAGCAACTGATATTGAGATTACAGCAAGAGAGATTGGTAAATTGAAGAAAGAATTGTACGATATCATTTCTCACCACACTGGTCAAACCTATGATAAAGTGTACGCTGATTCTGAGAGAGATTATTGGATGAAAGCTGATGAAGCTAAGGAATACGGGATGATTGACTCGGTCATGAATAGAAGACCAAAAAAATAATAAATTAAGCCACCTTCGGGTGGCTTTTTTTATGCCTTGTCGGTATTTATAGTTGCCCTTTTCTTTAGGTTATTTAATAAATTTAGTTTTAATCGGTTTACATGACATTTTCTCCGATTAATAACTATTTATATTAAGGAATAATAAAATCAAAGAAATTTTATAAATAAATGTCAAATTTAGTATTAAGAGCAAATCTATCCAGACCATTAACACATAATGAGTTGGATGCGAATATGCAGTTCCTTGAGATTGTCGAATGGTCGGCAAAAGACTTCAGGGCTGATCAGTTTGCATACGTAACTGTAACTGGGACAACAACATTATATTTGTGCCTTGAAACGCACACTGCGTTTGTCTATGATAATAATGGTGGTAATTTTGCTGAAACAATAACTGTTGATGGCACACCTATTACTCTTTGGAGAAAAATCTCTGGAAGCGGTGGTGGAACTGGCGCTGAATTCGTTAATGCTACTTTTGATAGCGGTACAAATATTATAACCTTTACAGCTGCTGATGGTAGCACCGTTGACGTTGATTTAAGCTCAATAGCTGGTGGCGGTACTGGAACTTCGGGGACATCTGGTAACTCAGGAACAAGTGGTATCACTGGTTCTTCAGGGTCATCAGGTTCTTCAGGGGAATCTGGTACATCTGGTATCACTGGATCTTCAGGATCTGCTGGTTCTTCAGGAACATCAGGTGTTGGTTCACCTGGATCTTCAGGATCTGCTGGTTCTTCAGGTTTTACTGGTACAAGCGGTGTAAGTGGTTCTTCAGGTTCATCAGGTGAAACAGGGACAAGTGGTGCCAATGGTGATTTATATAAAACAACATCCTCAACACCATTTACATTAGGTAGTCCTGGTGCGATAACAGTTGCAACAGGTTTAGCTTATACAGTTGCACAATCAATTATAATTGCTTATGATATAAGTAATTACCAAGAATGTGAGGTTATAAACTATGATGGTGCCACAGGTATTTTAACATTTGGTACCCCAACAAGAGTTGTTGGCAGTGGTTTACATAGTAGCTGGGTTGTTAACTTGGATGGTGCTTCTGGTGGTGACGGTACATCTGGATCCGCTGGTTCTTCAGGATCCGCTGGTTCTTCAGGAACAAGTGGTAACACTGGGTCATCAGGTTCTTCAGGATCCGCTGGTTCTTCAGGAACAAGTGGTGGGCCAGGAACATCTGGTACGAGTGGCGGACCTGGTACATCAGGAACGTCTGGTTATAGTGACAAATATTTAGGTTTATCTTCAACACCAGTTGATTATTCAACATTGGCTGTCGGTGTACCATTAATTGTAACAACATTAACAAATTTATCATACTCAACGGGTCAATCCGTTATTATAGCATATGATAATTTAAATTATGCTAATGGTACTGTAATAACCTATAACGCTGGTACGGGTCAATTATCGATTGACGTAACCAGTTTTGCTTTTTCATCATCTGGGCCACAAAACCCATCAACAACAAATTTACAAGGAACAATTGGTGCAACAGGTTCATCAGGATCTGCTGGTTCTTCAGGGGAAGCTGGTTCATCAGGATCTGCTGGTTCTTCAGGGGAAGCTGGTTCTTCAGGTACATCTGGTATTGGTTCACCTGGTTCTTCAGGGTCAGCTGGATCTTCTGGCGAATCTGGTGTAGCTGGTACAAGCGGTACATCATCAGCTGGCGGTGGCACATCAACAGTTTATAACAATGTATCCAGATATTTAGCATATAATAGTGGTTCAGCAAACATATACATTGTCTCAAGTGCGACAGTTAATACTGGTTTATCTTGGAGTAGAAGTGGTTCAACTGTAACCGTAACACATAATAATCATGGTAGGAGTAATGGTGATGCTGTCATCATTAGAAATGTTAATATTGATAATGAATATTGCGTTGTTAGTAACGTTTCAACAAACACATTTGATATCACCGTTTCATCAAGTTCAGGTACATCTTCAGGGTCAGCTGCGGCATATTCATTAGGTTTTACAGTCTCATCTGTTTCAGCCGCTGGCGCTACGATTGTTGCCCCATCTGGTGGTGATGTTCAGTTGATGAGTTACTACCACGCAACTGGTTCAAGATCGGGTACAACATATGCATTAACAACACCAATATCAGCTACAAACGGTGGTGGTGCAAATAGTGCAACTAATAACGCATATTTCCCAATAATAAGGGTTCAAGATGTTGTTGCTGGTACTATTGTGGGTGCCTCAATGACATTAGCTACGGCTAGTAATTACCATGTGTTTAATTTAGGTTCATTAGGTGCATCAAACTCCAATGGAATAAGAATGGTTTTTTAAAAAAAAAATATATAAATGAGTCATAGTTTAATTACAGGTACAATACTAATACCAAGTTGGGTAACCTACGGCCCCAATATAACTGGTGATACAACAAATAGTAGTAACACCATTACAAATGTCGTTGATATAAACAATTTGGTTGAGGGATTGGTGGTTTCAGGTACAGATATACCAACTGGATCTGTAATTACTAGTATAAATATTGGTGCCAATTCATTTGAAATTGATAATCTAGCGACAGGTACAAATACAGGTATTACGATAACAACCGCAACACCAGATGGTGTTTTTTATTGCGAAGATACAACGTATTTAGAAGTTAATGGTTTAACAACAACGAATGATGTTGTTGAGGGTTTTAAAATTATTAACAATGCTGTTGATGCAAATGCCTTTATCCAATTAATCGGTATATTTAACCTATTTGAGATAATAAAGGTAACAGAAAGACCCTCATCATCTACTATTTCATTTTTTGCTAAATTTGCTGAAGATGGATCATATTCAAGTTTACAAAGAGTACCCTTAGACGCAGCTTATAATGCTATATCTGAAATAACTGATAATAAATCTTTACAATGGGCTATACCAGCAAGTGTTTATGCAACATTACAAGCTGGATCAGCTGAAGCTCAATATAATTTAGACGCATTAAATTACACTGATGAGTTCCCTGTTATTAAATACGGTACAAGTGGTATCGCTGGTGCAAGTTATATAGAGTTTACTGGTACTGGTATTAACGGAATTAGCTCAACAACAGGAGTTGGTGGCTATAAAATTGTAACTATTGATATATCTGGTGGCGGTGGTGGAACTGGGGGTGTTGCTGGAACCTCAGGAGAATCAGGATCTTCAGGAACAAGTGGTGAATCAGGAACAAGTGGTGTAAACGGTGTTGATGGTACGTCAGGTATTTCTGGCGAAAGCGGAACATCTGGTGAAAGTGGCTCCTCTGGGTCAAGCGGTGAATCAGGAACCTCAGGTGAATCAGGAACATCTGGTGAATCTGGATCTTCAGGAACAAGTGGTGAATCGGGAACATCTGGAACATCTGGTGAATCTGGATCTTCAGGAACATCAGGTGAAAACGGAACCTCAGGAGAGAGTGGTACATCAGGTGAGAATGGTACAAGTGGAGAATCTGGTTCTTCAGGTAGTTCTGGAGAATCTGGTACAAGTGGCGAATCTGGATCTTCAGGAACCTCAGGAGAGAGTGGTACTTCAGGAGAATCTGGTTCTTCAGGTAGTTCTGGAGAGAGTGGTACTTCAGGTGAATCAGGAACATCAGGTGAGTCTGGTTCTTCAGGTAGTTCTGGAGAGAGTGGTACATCAGGTGAATCAGGAACATCAGGTATTTCTGGTATAAACGGTGTTGATGGTACATCAGGCGAGTCTGGAACAAGCGGTGAATCAGGAACATCAGGGGAATCAGGAACATCAGGGGAATCAGGAACTTCAGGAGAAAGTGGAACATCTGGTGAATCTGGATCTTCAGGAGAAAGTGGAACATCTGGTGAATCTGGATCTTCAGGAACATCAGGTGAAAACGGAACCTCAGGAGAGAGTGGTACATCAGGTGAGTCTGGAACGAGCGGAGAAAGTGGATCTTCAGGTGAGTCTGGAACGAGCGGAGAAAGTGGATCTTCAGGAACATCTGGGGAATCAGGAACTTCAGGAGAAAGCGGAACATCAGGTGTGAGTGGTATTTCGGTTGGTCAAACATATTATTTTAATGAGAGCCAAAACAGCGATGTTTCAGGTTACAAAGTTTTATCGACACAACCATCAACAGGAACAACACAAACAGTAACAACAAATTTAACTAGCGGACAACAAAACGTATTGGTTTCTGATTATATAACACCTGAATTAGGGTTTTCGGTAATACCTGGTGGTGTGCAAAGATTTCATTTACATTATTTGAAACCTGCAAGTAATGATGATATTGATGCTTATGTTGAAATACAATTAGCTGATAACACTGGAACACCGATTGGACCGACAATAACATCAAATGTTGTACTAATTGGTTGGGTTAGTTCGATAATTCCTGTTGAAGTTAATATGGATATTGTATTACCAACAACAACTATTGACCCAACAAATAGAATGATTGTTAGATTATACATTAGCAATAATGATTCAACAACACATTCAGTAGGTTATTATACTGAAGGTAATTCATATTATTCTTTTGTAGTGACTTCGGTTGGCGCTATTGCGGGTTCATCAGGGAGTTCGGGTTCTTCTGGAACCTCAGGCGTTGATGGTACATCAGGATCTTCAGGTGAATC